>Ga0209915_1000237_pt1 | contig 165462 bp, 183 predicted proteins | sample ThiBiot_750_plan_FD_183952 | JGI IMG/M metagenome (GOLD analysis project Ga0209915, IMG submission 183952) | Wastewater bioreactor microbial communities from Cape Town, South Africa - Thiocy_cont_750_plan (SPAdes) | ecosystem: Engineered > Bioreactor > Thiocyanate-remediating >... | reverse complement strand
CGCTATGCGCGCCGAAACGGTCGGAAAGCCAACCGCCGAAAGCACGGAAGGCGCCCGCCGGCAGCGCGAAGCAGACGGCGAGCAGCGAGGCCTGCGCGATCGAAAGCCCGTATTCCGACTTGAAATATTGCGGCATCCATATTGACAGGGCCGTGAAGCCGCCGAAGACAATCGAATAATACTGGCAATATTTCCATACGCGCGGATCACGCAGCACTTTTAGCTGGGAGAGCATCGAGGGCGAGGTCGCTGCCCTCGCCGGATCGGGCGCGGAAAAGACCCAGAAGATCACGGCCGTGACAATCAACGCAACGGCATAGACCTTGGGCACCATTTGCCAGCCGTAGGCGTCGATCAGCCACGGCGCCACGAACATGTTGAGCGCCGCGCCCACCGTGCCGGCGCCGAAGAATCCCATGGCGAAGCCGCGCTTCTCCTTGGGGAAGAACCGCGCGACATAGGGCGTGCCGACGGAGAAGGAGGCGCCGACCAGCCCGAGTGCGAGGCCGAGCAGGATGAAATGCCAGAGCGCCGTGGCGTAGGAAGAAATCCAGACCGGAATGGCGCAGCCGATGAGCAGCGCCAGCATCAGGCGGCGGCCGCCCAGCCGGTCGGTCCAGATGCCTAGGGGCAGGCGGAAAAGCGCGCCGGTGAGAACCGGGGTAGCGGTCAGGAGGCCGAATTCGACCGAATTCAGCCCAAGCTGCTCGCGGATCGGGATGCCGGTCACACCGAACATCATCCACACGGCGAAGCAGATGGTGAACGCCAACGTTGTGGCGAGCAGAACCGCAATGTTCCCCGATCCGGACATCCAAGCCTCCGGCGTCAGTTTTCACCGCACTATATGAGTCGAGATCATTTCATGTCTTTGCGCGAGAGCAAAGAGTAAATGGGCGCAGTGCTTGCAACAGCCATGCGCTGCAGCCTTGGGGTGAATTGACGACATGGTTGATACAGGGTTCGGCGGCGGGAGGAGTGCCGGGAGGTTTTTCGCCGGGCGCAGGAGCGCGGCGGCAGGTTCTCTTCCCACGCATCGTTCACGGATTGTGACGATTCAGCAACACCTTTGCGTTAAGCTTTGCGCTAGGACGGCAAGGGGACGGCTTGGCCCATTTCCCGCCATAAACCCAGCGCACCTCCGAAGCCTTAGGTGCCGCTGTTAGGCGCACCGGGGGGAATGGGCCGCGAAAGCCGCGGCGGGAAGTGTGATGGACGCGAAGGCGATTTCCAAGGCGAATCTGCCTAGTCGGCACGTGACGGTCGGCCCGGAACGTGCTCCGCATCGCTCATTCCTGCACGCCATGGGATTGTCTGCCCATGAGATCAATCAGCCCCTGGTCGGCGTGGCGAGCTGCTGGAACGAGGCGGCGCCCTGCAATATCTCGCTGATGCGCCAGGCGCAGGTGGTGAAGAAAGGCGTTGCGGCCGCCAACGGTACCCCGCGAGAATTCTGCACCATCACGGTGACCGACGGCATCGCCATGGGTCATCAGGGCATGAAGGCCTCGCTCGTCTCGCGCGACCTGATCGCCGATTCGATCGAACTCACCATGCGCGGCCATTGCTATGACGCGCTGGTGGGCCTCGCCGGCTGCGACAAGTCATTGCCGGGCATGATGATGGCGATGGTGCGGCTCAACGTGCCTTCGGTCTTCATCTATGGCGGTTCGATCCTGCCGGGCAGCTATCGCGGCCGTCAGATCACTATCCAGGACGTGTTCGAGGCGGTCGGCCAGCATTCTGTCGGCGCCATGTCCGACGAGGAACTGGTGGAGGTCGAGGAGGCCGCCTGTCCGTCCGCCGGCTCCTGCGGCGCGCAGTTCACCGCCAACACGATGGCGACGGTGGCCGAGGCGATCGGTCTGGCGCTGCCCTATTCCTGCGGCGCGCCCGCGCCTTACGAGATGCGCGACCGCTTCAATTTCGCCTCGGGCGAGAAGGTGATGGAGCTTCTGGCCCTCAATATCCGGCCGCGCGACATCGTCACCCGCGAAGCGCTGGAGAATGCCGCGGCGGTGGTTTCCGCTACCGGTGGATCCACCAACGGCGCGCTGCACCTTCCGGCGATCGCGCACGAGGCCGGCATCAAGTTCGACCTCTTCGACGTCGCGCGCATCTTCGAGAAGACGCCCTACATCGCCGACCTCAAGCCGGGCGGCAAATACGTCGCCAAGGACATGTTCGAGGCAGGCGGCATCCCGCTCCTGATGAAGACGCTCTACAAGCACGGTTATCTCCACGGCGATTGCATGACGGTCACCGGGCGTACCATCGCGGAGAACCTGGAAAAGGTCGCCTGGAACCCTGATCAGGACGTGGTCCGTCCCGCCGACAAGCCGATTACGAAGACCGGAGGCGTCGTCGGCCTGAAGGGCAATCTCGCTTCCGAAGGCGCGATCGTGAAAATCGCAGGCATGTCGAAGCTGAAATTCACCGGCCCGGCGCGCTGCTTCGACAATGAGGAAGAGTGTTTCGAGGCCGTCACGCATCGCAAGTACAAGGAAGGCGAGGTTCTCGTCATCCGTTACGAGGGGCCGAAGGGCGGCCCCGGCATGCGCGAGATGCTGGCCACCACCGCGGCGCTCTACGGGCAGGGCATGGGCAACAAGGTGGCGCTCATCACCGACGGGCGCTTCTCGGGCGCCACGCGCGGCTTCTGCATTGGCCATGTCGGGCCGGAGGCGGCAGTCGGCGGTCCGATCGCGCTTCTGCGCGACGGCGACGTCATCACCATCGATGCCACGAGCGGCGAATTGTCGGTGGATCTGAGCGACGCGGAGCTTGCCGCGCGCCACAGGGAATGGAAACCGCGCACCACGGACTACCAGTCCGGCGCGATCTGGAAATATGCCCAGACGGTCGGTCCGGCTCGCGACGGCGCCGTCACCCATCCGGGCGGGGCAAGAGAAACGCACTGCTATGCCGACATCTAGCCCGAATCGGGTCGCCCTTTTCATAGCCGTGATGGCCGCCGCGATCGCGGTGAGCGGCTTTGCCCATGCCTTCGACGCCAAGAGCATCGAGAAGGAGAAAAAGAGCCCGTGGGCCGTCTTCCGCCTCGGCTTCTCGGCCTACAAGAAGGGCGACAAGGAAGAGGCCGTCGAAGCTTATCGCTATGCCGCCGACAAGGGGCAGGTGGGGGCGAGCTGGAAACTGGCGAAGATGTATGCCGCCGGCGACGGCGTGGAGCGCGACGACTACCAGGCCTATAAATTCTTCCGGCAGATCGTCGAGGACGATGTCCGGCCCGGCAGCCCTGACGAAAGCTACGTTTCCGACGCGCTGGTCGCCCTTGGCAATTATTCCCGGACCGGTATTCCCGGATCGCCCGTGGCGCCAGATCTTTCAGCGGCACAGGATTTTTACATGCGTGCCGCCGCCTCCTATCGCAATCCGGTCGCGCAATACGAACTCGGCAAGATGTTCCTGAACGGCGACGGCGTGAAGGCCTCGATCAAGCAGGCCGGGCGCTGGCTGCAGCTTGCCGCCGAAAAGGGCCATGCCGGCGCGCAGGCGACGCTCGGCAATCTGCTCTTCCAGAGCGGCAAGATCGTACGCGGGCTGGCGATGATGACCGAGGCGCTGAGCCATGCCCCGGCAGCCGATCTGCCGTGGATCCGCCAGATGCAGGAAGAGGCCTTCGCGTTGGCCGGCGAAGGCGACCGGCGTACGGCCATCGCGCTTGCCGACAGCATGCGCGATGGCGGCGACAGCAGCAGCGGAAGCGACGACAAGTAGCCGCCTTGCAGCGGACAGAACGCAATTGGATCAGGATCGACCGGTTGGCACTCGTAGCCGGAGATGCGACGCCGGGGTCATGAGGCCAGCGGGATCGTTGTCACCTGTCTCCGCGAGCGGGCAGCCGTCATGAAGTTTGATCCATGAGGAATTGTTGAGGACCATCCCGCATTGCGCGAGTTGCGGCCCGGATGGCAGGCGAAGGCACGTGATCTCGCCGTGATGGAAGGTCCGGCCATTGGCGATGCATTTGCAATCGGCCATAGCCTCTGGTGTCCAGAGGAACGCCGGGAGGAACAGCCCTATGGCCATCGCCGCCTTCATGAGGAGCAAATATAGCACCTCCAACGGCGGTCGAGAAATCCGAAGCCAACGCATGTCTCCTGAAAGTGGATACCGGTTTCAGCAGACATGCGTAAAATCAAAACCTAAAGCGCATGGAGCGAATCTGAAAGCTCGTGACGCGCTTTAGATCGCTCGATCGAAATTGAGGTCGATCGCTACCGGGACGTGGTCCGACGGCTTTTCCCAAGTACGGGCATGCTTCTCGACCGAGGCGGAGACCAGGCGGTTCGCGGCCTCAGGCGACAGCATCAGATGGTCGATGCGGATGCCGTTGTTCTTCTGCCAGGCGCCGCCCTGATAGTCCCAGAAAGTGTAGGTATCCGCCGCGTCCGTCGCCGAGCGCAGGGCATCCGTGAAGCCGAGATTGGCAAGGCGGCGGAAGCTTTGACGCGTTTCAGGCTGGAAGAGCGCGTCGTCCAGCCAGTTCTCGGGGTGCCGGGCATCCACCGGTTCGGGGATGACATTGTAATCACCGGCAAGCACCAGCGGTTCCTCCAATGCCAGACGCTCTTCCGCCCAGCGGTTAAGCCGACCCATCCAGCCAAGCTTGTAGGGGAATTTTTCCGTATCGACCGGATTGCCGTTCGGCAGGTAGAGCGAAACGACCCTGAGCGCGCCGGAGGAAGTGGAGAACACGCCCTCGATGAAGCGCGCCTGCTCATCGCCGTCATCGCCGGGCAGGCCGCGATTGACCTCGTCGAAGCGCAGCCTGGAAAGCAGCGCGACGCCGTTGAAACCTTTCTGCCCATGCGTCTCTACATGGTAGCCGAGCGCCTCGATCTCGGCGCGCGGGAACTGGTCGTCCACCGACTTGATTTCCTGCAAGCAGGCGATGTCCGGTCTGCTCTTCTGCAGCCAGTGCAGAAGGTTGCCGATGCGCGCTTTGACGCCGTTTATGTTCCAGGTGGCTATTTTCATGAAAACCGAACGAAAATTTCAACGCTTTCTTGATGGCGCAAAATTCTGCTGGCGGTAATCCTGCACCATCGCTCCGGGAGAGGAAACCCGATTCGGGTGGATGGAGCAAAAAAGGGAGAGACTTATGTCATCGTCAACGCAACACGTGGACGAGGTGCTGCCCGCGCCGCGTCTTTTCGTGCTCGGCTTGCAGCATGTCCTCGTCATGTATGCCGGCGCCATCGCCGTGCCGCTCATCATCGGGCGCGCGCTGAAGCTCGCGCCGGAAGATGTCGCGTTCCTGATCTCGGCGGATCTTTTCGTCTGCGGCATCGCCTCCATCCTGCAATCGCTGGGTGCCACGCAATGGTTCGGCATCAAGCTGCCGGTGATGATGGGCGTCACCTTCGCCGCCGTCGGGCCGATGGTCTCGATGGCGATCGCGCATTCGGGCACCGACGGTGCGCGCATGATCTTCGGCGCCATCATCGGCGCGGGCATCATCACCATGCTGATCGCGCCTTTCGTCAGCCGCATGCTGCGCTTCTTCCCGCCAGTCGTGACTGGCACCATCATCCTTGTCATCGGCGTATCGCTGATGAAGATCGGGATAGACTGGATTTTCGGGCTGCCGGTCGGGCCGACCGCGCCGAAGATCGTGTCGCCGGACCAGGCGGCCTGGTTGAAGGCGGTGACGGACGCTGCCGGTGCAGGCGGGTCGACCGTGCCGGCACCGCCGGCCGGCGTGGCCCTGGCGCCGTCGCTGCCCAATCCCGCCTACGCGCCGCTTCAGAACATCGTCCTTTCGCTGGTCGTGCTAGCGATCGTCATCGGCGTCGCGCGCTTCACGAAGGGGTTCCTTTCCAACATCGCCGTCCTCATCGGCATCATCGCGGGCGGCGTCATCGCGGCCGCGCTGGGGCTGATGCATTTCGAGAAGGTGGCGAGTGCCGCCTGGCTGGCACCGATCCGGCCCTTCCATTTCGGCATGCCGATCTTCGACCCGGTCCTCATTGCCACCATGGTGCTGGTAATGATCGTGGTCATGATCGAATCGACGGGCATGTTTCTTGCGCTCGGCGAGATGACCGGTAAAAAGGTGACGCAGCCCATGCTGTCCTCAGGCCTCAGGATGGACGGCCTTGGCACGCTGCTCGGCGGCATCTTCAACACCTTCCCCTATACGAGCTTCTCGCAGAATGTCGGGCTGGTCGGCGTGACCGGTATCCGCAGCCGCTTCGTCTGCGTCGCCGGTGGCGTGATCCTGATCGTGCTCGGCCTCATCCCGAAGATGGGTGCGCTGGTGGAAGCCCTGCCGACTGTCGTGCTCGGCGGCGCCGGCATCGTCATGTTCGGCATGGTGGCGGCGACCGGCATCCGCATCCTCGGAGCCGTCGATTTCAAGGGCAACCGCAACAACCTCTTCATCGTGGCCATCGCGCTCGGCTTCGGCATGATCCCGGAACTTGCGCCGAGCTTCAATATCTGGCTGCCGAAGGTGATCGCCCCGCTGATCGGCTCCGGCATCCTCCTCGCCTCGGTCGCCTCGGTGATCTTGAACCTCGTGTTCAACGGCGCGACGGGCAAGGCCGACGATCTGCGCACCGCTGCAATGTCGGCGGAAGCCTAGCTGAACGTCATCCCGGCTTCCGGCTGCCGCAACGCGGCAGTCGGAAGCTGGAATGATGCTGTAGCTCAACCGCTTACGGCCGGCTGCTTGGCGTATTCGTCATGGAGGCGCACCCAGTTCATCGTGTTCGGCTGCGTTTCGTTGCGGCCGAGCGGTGCCATATCGAGCCAGTTATAGGCACCGATCAGGATATCGCCGCCGCGCGCCCGCGCCATGAAGGTGCAGTAGATCGTGCCGGCGTCGTCCTTGTAGAAGGCGGTCATGCCCGGCCAGTCCCTTGAGATGAAGTCGGGCCCGGTTTCGAAATCCTGGAAATTGTAGACCACGTGTCCCGAAGCGACCTGTTCTTCCGAAAACGATATCTGGAAGTCGAAATTGAAGTCGCTCGGGCCGGATGACACCCAGTCGAATTTCCAGCCCATCCGCTCCTTGTAGGGAAGGAACTCGGCGAGCGGCGCGCGCGAGGCTACGACCAGCGAGACATCGTGATTCCTCAGGTGCTGTTCGGCCCCGTCGATGTGGTCGCACAGGAACGAGCAGCCCTTGCAGCGGTAATCGGCGCCGGGGCCGAACATGAAGTGATAGACGAGTAACTGGCTGCGGCCCTTGAACAGGTCCGAGAGCGTCTTGCGGCCCTCGGTCGTGTCGAAGAGATATTCTTTCTCGACTTTCACCCACGGCAATCGGCGGCGCTCATCCGACAATCTGTCACGCTCGCGGGTGAACGCCTTCTCGCGCGCCAGATGCGCCTTGTGAGCCCGGAACCACTCGTCCTGCGATACGATGTTGCGCGGCTGCATGATGTTTTCCTCCTGCTTTTCGCTTCATCCGACCCAAGGACGGGCGGACCGTATCGTGACCGACAGGGCAGCGAAAATTCCTTGCCGCGCCATACTTCTTTGGACAGCCGCATCTCCCGTTTGCCGCCACTTTATCGACACGCTAATTGGAATAGACTGACGTTGGGGCGGCCGTTGGACGGCCGCGGGGTTTTTCGATACCGGAGAAGGAAAACTGGCTCGGCTTTTCGTCCTGATCGGCGGCCTTATCGTGCTGGCGCTGACTGCGGCATTGATCGGGCCGTACTTCATCGACTGGACCTCGTACCGGGCTGATTTCGAGCGCGAGGCGAGCCGCATCCTGGGCCGTCAGGTGAAGGTCGAGGGCGCGGCCACCGCGCGCATCCTGCCCTTCCCATCGGTGACGTTTTCGGATGTCCGGGTTGCCGGCGCCGATCCTTCCGCGCCTGCCATGACCGTGGACAAATTCTCCATGGACGCGGAACTCGCACCTTTCCTGCGCGGCGAGGTCCTGATCTTCGATATGCGGCTTGACCACCCGCACGTCACGGTGACGGTCGGGGAGGACGGGACCGTCGATCTGGTGTCCCGCGCGCCGGCGCTTTTCGATCCGCGTCAGGTGACGCTCGAAAAGGTGGCGGTGAAAGACGGCGAGATCACCGTCCATCACCGCGCCGGCGGCCGCACCTATCAGCTTTCCCACATCGACGCCGACATCTCCGCCACCTCGCTGGCCGGCCCCTGGCGTTTCGATGGCACGCTTCAGGCAGACGGCGAACCCGTCACGCTTTCGCTTTCGACCGGCAGGGTGGACGAGGACGGCCATATGCGGGTGCGTGTCCGTGCCGATCCGCGCGACTATCCGATTGCGCTGCAGACGGACGGCGATATCGGGCTGGACAAGGGCGTCGCTCTCTATAAGGGGGATTTCCACCTCGACATCAGGAATGCCGAGGCCAAGGAGCAAGCCGGGAACCCGGACGATGCCGCCAGTGACGGCGCGTTCAAGCCGAAGCCGCCGGCGCCCTATCGGCTGACCGGCAATTTCCGCTTCGACGACAAGCGGCTTTCGGTCGAAAAATTCCGCTTCGAGACCGGTCCTGCCGACGACCCCTATACGGCTGAGGGCAACGCCTTCCTGGACATCGGCCGCAAGCCGGGCTTCGGCATCACCGCCAACGGTTCGCAAGTACGTTTCGACGACGCCCTCGGTAATGGCGATGCTCTGCCTTCCAACTTCACGCTCCGCGACCGCATCGCGGCATTCGAGCGCGTGGTAAGGGCGTTGCCCAAGCCCGGCATACCGGGAAAGGTGGATCTCAATCTTCCGGCGATCGTGACCGGCGACACCACAGTGCGTGAAGTCAAACTATCCGCCGAACCGAGCGAAGGCGGCTGGAAGGTAGGGGCGCTCGACGCCACCCTCCCGGGCCGCACGACGCTGGAGGCGAACGGCTTCCTGCGCACGGGCAATGATTTCGGTTTCTCCGGCTCGCTGCTGCTGGCCGTAGCGCAGCCTTCCGGCTTCGCCGCCTGGGTCGCGCATGACGTGGATGAGGCGATCCGCCGGCTTCCTGCCGCCGGCTTCCAGGCGAAGGTGGACATCTCGCCGGAGAAACAGGTTTTCAGCAATCTCGAACTGATCCTCGGCGATGCACGCTTCAAGGGCACGCTGGAGAATGACGAGCCGGCTGACGCCAACCCCTCCATGATGGTCAAGCTCGACGGCGGTAAACTCGATGTCGAGGGGCTTGCGGCCTTCGCGTCTCTGTTCATCAGCGACAAGGGCAGGACGCGGCTGGCGGATCACGACATCGACCTGTCGCTCAAGGCTGGACCGGTCATGGCTGCCGGGCTGACCGCCAGTGCCGTCGATGCGGGCCTGAGGCTGTCGGGCGGGCAGCTCGAGATCGACCGTTTGAGCATCGATGGCCTTGCTGGCGCCACGATCAGCGCGACAGGCGAGGTCAAGAATCTGGCGACCGCGCCAACGGGCAATATCGACGCTTCGGTCGTGTCGGTCGATCTGGCTCCGCTCGTGTCGCTGTTGGCAAAGCGTTTCCCGGCAAACCCACTGATCGTGGGACTCGACCGGCGGGCGCGAGACTATGGCGGACTTCTGACAGATGCCGAGATTGACGTGGTCGGCAGCGCCGTCGCCGACAAGGGTGGCCAGACCGGTATCGCGCTCAGCGCCCACGGCCGCGCCGGCGGCAGCCATTTCACTGCCTCGGCCTCGGGAAAGGGCAGTAGGCAGGAGCCGGACAAGGCGAACATCTCGCTGAATGCCTCGCTCTCCAACGATGAAGCGGCGCCCGTCTACGCGCTGTTCGGCCTGCCGGCGCTGCCTATCGATGCGGCGGGCCGTGTCGAAGTCTCGCTTGCCGCAAAAGGTTCGCTTGTCGATGGTATCCGGACCTCTCTCGCCGTCGCAGGGGAAGGGTTGCAGGCCTCCTTCGATGGAAAGATCCGGCAAGCCGACGACGGAACGACGGCCACCGGCGATGCGAAACTCGCCGCGAGGGACATCCAGCCATGGCTCATCACGGCGGGTGTCGGCCTCCCGGGGATGGAGTTTGGTCTGCCGGTGACGCTGGCCTCGAAGGCCACGCTCGCTAACGGCTCGCTCGACCTCGACGGGCTCAAGGGTTTCATCGGCGGTGGCGCCGTTGCCGGCAATCTCAAGGCCGGCCTGAAGGACGGCCGCCCCGATTTCAGCGGCTCGCTTTCGGCCGACACGATCGATCTTTCGCTTGCCGCCGACATGCTCTTCGGTAGTGAGGCCCTGCGCAGCAAGAATGGCGGCTGGCCGGAGACGCCGTTCAACACTCACCCGCAGCCCGCCTTCACTGGTGATCTCGATCTTGCGGCGAAGACGCTGCAGGCGGGGCCGCTTGCCACCGTACGGGAGGCAAAATTCAAGGCTAGCCTCGATGCCAATGGACTCAGCATATCCGACCTTGCGGCGAAAACGGATGGCGGCAAACTTTCCGGCCTGTTTGAATTGCGCAACAATGGCGGGACCGGGCTCTTCTCCGGGCAGATGAAGCTCGACGGCGCCGATCTTGGGCAATTGCTGGCCGGCACCGGGCTCAGCGGCAGCGCCGACCTTTCGGCGTCGGTGACGGCCAACGGCAAGTCGCTCGACGGCATGGTCGCCTCGCTGGCCGGTTCCGGCACCTCATCGTTTCGTGGCCTCACCATCCCCGGCATCGACACCAACGCGCTGCCGGCGATCCTGGCCGGCGCTGATCGGATCGGCAAGGACATCAATGCCGACAAGACCGCCGCCTTCGCGCCGTCACTGGTCAGTGGCGGCCGTTTCGCGGCGGGCGAGGGGACACTTGCCTTCACGTTGGCGGAGGGCGTGCTGCGTGCCCCGCCCATCAGGCTGGAAGACAAGGGCGCCACCGTTACTGTCACGCCGTCGTTCGATTTCAACAAGGTATCGGCCGCCGCCGGCGGATCGATCGCCTACAACCCCGGCGACGAGGCTCTGGTCGGCTCGGAACCGGACGTGAATTTCAGCGGCTCAGGTCCATTTGACGACCTGAAGTTCGTGCTGGACACGGCGCCTCTGGGGCAGTTCCTCACGCAGCGGGCCCTCGAGCGTGAAGAAGCACGCGTCGAGGCCATGCAGGCAGCGTTGCTTGAAAAGCAGCGGCTACGCCGCGAGATGGCCTACTATGAAGACCGCGACGCAACGCGGAAACAACTTGCGGAGGCGGCGCAGGAGCGGGCTGCAATGCAGACGGCAGCCAGAGAGGCGGCCAAGGCCGAGGCGGCACGTCAGGCGGAGGAGGCGCGCCGGAAGGCCGATGCGGAGGCGAAGCAGAAGGCGATAGAGGAAGCCAAGGCGGCCGCGGCCGTGAAGGCAGCGGAAGAAGCGCGCCAGAAGGCGGAAGCCGAGGCAGCCGCAAAGGCCGAGGAAGAGGCCAAACGTGCTGCGGCGGTAAAGGCGGCGGCAGAGGCCGCTCAGCAGGCCGCCGAAGAGGCGCGCCAGAAAGCCGAAGCGGAGGCAAAGCAGAAGGCGGCCGACGAGGCGGAAAAGGCACGCAAGCAGAAAGAGGATGACGAATCGCTGGAAGACAGGATCCGGAAGCTCCTCGACAGCGACAAGGCAGGCGAAGGCGCCAAGCCTCCGGAGCAAAAGCCGGATTCGTCAAACAAGCCTGCCGAACAGGGAGCAACGGGCAACAGCGGCGGAAAGACCGATAGTTCTGCCGCAACGGAGAATACCGGTGAGGCAGAGGAGCCGGCACATAGCCCGCCCAAACCGGCGAAACCAACCAACTTCAAGGATTTGCCCGGCGTCTCGGATATCTTCCGTCAGGATAATATGAAGTTCAAGAGCCTCGGGACCTCCAACTGAGACCGAAACACGGTCAGCCTTTGCGAACCGCTTCGAGCACGAACAGCCTGAGCGCAGAGGATAAGTTGGTGTCGCGCGGTCGACCTTCGTCGATCCTCGCGATCAGCGCCGCGAGCGGCATGGACCGTGCCGACGCGATATTCTCGAGTTCGTCCTGAAAAGCATCTTCCAGTGAATAGCTGGTGCGATGGCCGCGGATCGTGACCGAGCGCTTGCGGATGGGGCTCACTGCCCGGCGCCGGGCTTGTCGCGAAAATGTCCGTCGATAAAGGTTCGGCTCTTTTCCTCGACGGCACGGTCGTGCTGCCTTTCGGCCTTGGAACGTCCGTGGAGTGCGCGCTGCTCCGAGGCATGTGCTTCCCGCTCGGCGCGTACCTTGCGCTTGCGGGCCATTCGCAGATTGACGATTTCCGCCACGGCCAGCCGCTACTTTTTCCGGAACGCGTCCAGCGAGACGACGTCCGCACCCTTGCTGCCCTCGGAGGTGGGCTTTTCTTCCTTCCCGGCCTTGGACTTTTCCTTTTTCTGGGCCGGCTTGCCGGTCTCCGTATCCTGCTTCTTTTGTGCGCGCGGGCTCTTCAGCGTCTCGACCTCGGCGGTCGGGGCCGCCGGCTCGGCGGCATCGGCGTCCTGCCTCGGGTCGAATTCGAGTTCGAAATTCGCCGACGGATCATAGAACCCGCGCACGGCGGAGAAGGGTATCTCGAGTTTCTCAGGGATGTCTGAGAAAGAAAGGCCGATCTCGAATCCCGTCTCGCTGACCTTCAGGTCCCAGTACTGGTACTGGATGACGATAGTCATCTGTTCCGGATAGCGCTCCTGCAGGCGGCTGGATATCCGCACGCCCGGCGCGTTGGTCATGAAGGTGATGAAGAAATGATGGTTGCCCGGCAGCCCGGTGCGTGCAACCTCGGTCAGCACCTTGCGCATCACCGCGCGCAGGGCCTCCTGGACGAGAATGTCGTAGCGAATGTGATCTTCGGCCATGGATTGCCCGGGCTTCAGCGTGACTCTGACGGAGCCTACCTCTAATCAAGCTTTGCGGCGGCGTAAACCTTGTATCGGCCGCCGCGTGAAAGCATATAAGCGCCTCGCCCGATTCCATCCAAGCAGCTTCGGCCAACAATGCAAGCTGCGGAAGCGAACCGGGCTTCTTTTATGGCATATGTCGGATCGGCGTCCGGCTGATCGTCTATCGAGGCGGGTCGCGTTGTCCCGCGCGAACCAAACCGGAAGCGGTGACATGACAGCGAGATTCCTGCGCATCGCGATTGTGCTCGGCCTCATCTCGGCTGTCGGGCCGTTCGCGATCGACATGTACCTGCCGGCCCTGCCGTCGATCGGGAGCGACCTTTCCGCATCGAGCGGCGCGGTGCAGATGACGCTGCTTGCCTTCTTCCTGGCCGTCAGCGCCGGGCAGGTGCTTGTCGGCCCGCTCTCTGACATGATCGGGCGCAAGGCGCCGCTCTATGGAGGGCTCGGCCTCTTCGCGGCGGGCGGCATCGGCGCGGCATTGTCGCCGACCATCGAATGGCTGATCTTCTTTCGTTTCGTCCAGGGCTTCGGCGCCTGTGCCGGCATGGTTGTGCCGCGCGCCATCGTGCGGGACCTGCATACGGGACCGGAGGCGACGCGGCTGATGTCGCTGTTGATGCTGGTTTTCAGCGTCTCTCCGCTGCTCGCGCCGCTGACCGGAAGCATCATCATTGGTCATCTCGGCTGGCGGGCGATCTTCTGGGTCGTGACGGGTGCGGCGGTTGCCGGCATCGTGCTGCTTGCCCTTTTCCAGGCCGAGACCCGTCCGCCGGAGGAGCGTATCGGCAGCGGCATCCGCACTGCGATTACCAGCTACTGGTATCTGCTGCGTGACGGCCGCTTCCTGGCGCTGACCTTCATCGGCGGCTTCGGCATATCGAGCTTCTTTGTCTATCTGTCGGTTTCGTCCTTCGTCTTCATCGACCATTTCGGCCTGAGCCCGTTCCAGTACAGCCTTGCCTTTTCCTTCAACGCCATCTCCTTCTTCGCCATGGCGCAACTCACGGGAATGCTGACGGAGCGCTATGGGCTGGAACGCGTGGTCCGCGTGGCGGTCGCAGGCTACCTTGTGTTCATGGCGTTGCTCTTCGCGCTGACGCTTGTAGGCATCGATAGCGTCGAGGTGTTGATGGGGCTGCTTTTCATAGGCTACGGCTTCCTCGGTCTCGTGCTGCCGACGACTTCGGTTCTGGCGCTGGACGATCACGGGCCGATCGCCGGCGCGGCCTCCGCGCTGATGGGAACGCTCCAGTTCGTCGCCGGGGTACTCGCCATGGCGCTCGTCGGCTACTTCTCCAATGGCACCGCATTGCCGATGGTCGCCGGCATCGCCGGCTGTGCGCTCGTGGCGTTCCTGCTCGCGCAGTTCGCCGTAGGCCGACGGGACCGCGCCACAAGGGAAGGGGCGCCGGCGGAATAAGGTCAGCGCTTTCTATCGGCCGATACCGGCAAGAACAAAATCGGCTCGCTCTTCGACCTGCGCTCGTGGCGCCTCCATGAGTTCGTAGCCGAGGCGCGAATAGACCGCGACCATCGCACGGTATGTCCGTTCGGCTTCATCGAACGATTGCTTGCGCTCGGCATCCTGCCCGAAGATTTCAGGCCATGGCGGCAGGGCGAAGACCCTGCGGGCATAGCGGTATGATCGGGCCGCTTTCCCGGTGGCTGGCGGGACCGGCAAGCCGCAAAGTTCGAGATAACCGACAACATCCGGCACGCCGCGATCGAAGAAGACTGGTCCGCTCCATTCCCGCGCTTCGGCATGATTGCGCAGATCGAAGGCGAGCATACACTCCGCAAAGAGCAGCCGGTCGGCCCAGGGCAGGGCGCTGCCGCCGGTTGCAATCTGGTCGCGGATCACCGTGCGGCCGGCTTCGGGAGCCGTGGCATATCCCTTCGCCTTCAGTGCCTCGATGAGGGTCGTCTTGCCCGATCCCGGCCCTCCGGTCAGGACGAAAAAGCGATCGGCCGGATCTTTCATGATGGCTCCAATACAGAAATGGAAAATGCGGCCGCGCGGAATTGCGGGCCGGCAAGACCAAATCGAAAAGTGGGAGGGAAGTGGAGGCTTCTGTTGCCAGGTGCCTCCGGACCCCGCTTAGACCTGCGACGGCCTAAGGCTTGATTTGAAGCGTTCGCGCTGCATTAAGCAGCGAGACGAGCTTCCGCATAGTTGTCGTTGGCAACTATAAGTTTAGCCCGATAACGGTGGTACAATGCCGGGCGAAAGTCCGATCTTTACACCTTCGTCGATCCTGTTTCGCCCCCATCAAAAGCCGCCCATGAAGGCTGCGGCGGTTTTTGGTGGAGGCGCCGGGTACCGCCCCCGGGTCCGAACGGCTTATTGCATCGGCAGTTTATCGCCATAGCCGGACGAGCCGGCAGGCCGAATATAGGTGGGCCGGCGACGCATGGGAAGAGGGCCGGCGTGCCTTACCTTCCACATTGACTCGAACCGCCAGTTTTCCGACATTTCCCGGGCGGGGACGCTAGCGGCTTGCCTTCGAAGGAGAAGGTCGCCGCTTCAGACGAGGAGGCCATGAGATGGCGGACTATATCTCGGATGTGAGGAAATACGATGCGACGGCAAGCGAGGAGATTGTCGGCAAGATCGTCAAGCATCTCGGCATCGCATTGAGGAACCGCGATTCCTCGCTCGTTTCCTGTTCGGACCCGAAGGAACTCAATCGCGTGAAGACGAGCTGGTGCGGCAAGAAACTCGGCGTCACCGACGATGCGAAGGTTGATGGCGTGCTGGAAAAGGTCTGCGAAACCATGGCTTCCGACCATTCCAAGAGCCGTGTGACGTTCTATTATCTGACGGCGAAGCATCTGGGAAAACTTTCGGCGCTTTAGGCACCCGGTTCGGCCGGACTGGAAGCCGGCCGTCCAAACCCCGAAATAAGCATCAGCGACTGCGCGCCGGCTTTGCCTGCCGGTACGCGGGGCGGCTATACTTGCCACTTCGAATCGTCCGGGATGCCAATGCGCCAATATCTCGACCTGCTTGCCCATGTCCTGGAACATGGTGTGGACCGCCCGGACCGCACCGGTACCGGCACGCGTTCGATCTTCGGGCACCAGATGCGTTTCGATCTTGCAAAGGGTTTTCCGCTCCTGACCACCAAGAAGCTGCATGTGAAGTCGATCGTGCATGAGCTTCTGTGGTTCCTCGCCGGCGACACCAATATCCGCTACCTCAAGGAGAACGGCGTCTCCATCTGGGACGAATGGGCCGACGAGAAGGGCGATCTCGGCCCCGTCTACGGCTACCAATGGCGCTCATGGCCGGCACCGGACGGGCGCCATATCGACCAGATCGCCAATCTCCTGGACGATTTGCGCCGCAATCCTCACTCGCGGCGCTTGATCGTATCCGCATGGAATCCGGCGCTGGTGGACGAGATGGCGCTGCCGCCCTGTCATTGCCTGTTCCAGTTCTATGTCGCGGACGGCCGGCTCTCCTGCCAGCTCTACCAGCGCTCGGGCGACATCTTCCTTGGCGTACCCTTCAACATCGCGTCCTACGCGCTGCTCACCCTGATGGTTGCGCAGGTTTCCGGCTACGCGCCGGGCGAGTTCATCCATACGCTGGGCGACGCGCATCTTTATGCGAACCATTTCGAGCAGGCGCGCGAGCAGCTTCAGCGCACGCCGAAGAAGCTGCCGACGCTACGGATCGACCCTGAAGTGAAAGACCTCTTCGCCTTCCGCTACGAGGATTTCCATATCGAGGGTTATGAAGCCGATCCGCATATCCGCGCCAAGGTCGCGGTGTGAGGGCCGGCTGATGGCAGGCAAGGCGCCGCACAGGATCGGCATCCACGTCGCGATCGCGGAAAACGGCGTGATCGGCCGAGCCGGCGGCCTGCCGTGGCGGCTTTCGACCGACCTCAAGCGCTTCAAGGCCGACACGATGGGAAGCCCGATCATCATGGGGCGCAAGACGTTCGAAAGCGTCGGCAGGCCGCTGCCGGGCCGGATGAATATCGTCGTCACGCGGCAAAAGGATTGGCATGTCGAGGGCGTAGAGACAGCACCGTCGCTGAATGATGCGATCCGACTTGCACGGCAGAGCGCGGCGGAAATGCCGGAGGTCCGCGAAATATGCATCATCGGCGGTGGAGAACTCTACAGGGAAGCCCTTCCGCTGACCGACATACTGCACGTGACGCATGTTCTCGCGCCCGTCGATGGCGACACCTTCTTTCCGCCGATCGACCCCGCGATATGGGCTGAAATCTCCTCGGCCGATGTTCCCGCCGGCGAGCGCGACACCTATCCGACGCGCCATACGGTCTATGAGCGTCGAAGCGCCGCATGAGTTTATCGGCCTGACGGGCACGAATCCTTACCATATGGAAGATTGCGTGCCCTCGGCGCGTTGAAAGGGCATGGCGGCATCCCTATAAGAGCACGAACACAAATGCCGCGCCGTTCGGTGAGGGCAATCGGACGAAGAGGGAATTCATGCCCTGGAGCAATCAAAGTGGCGGCGGCGGCCCATGGGGAGGCGGCGGTAACAGCGGCGGGCCGTGGGGCCAGGGGCCGCGAGGCACCGGTGGCGGCGGCCCGCAGGGCACTCCGCCCGATCTCGAAGCCATTTTGCGTCGCGGTCAGGATCGGCTGAAGAACGCTTTTCCGGGCGGCGGCGGCGGTGGCTTCGCGATAGGGATCCTCATCGTCGCCGTGCTGGTCGTCTTCTGGGCCTTCAATTCGATTTACACGGTCCAGCCGGACGAGCTCGGACAGGAACTCTTCCTCGGCCAGCCGAAGGAAACGGTCGAGGAACCGGGCCTGCATTTCATGTGGTGGCCGCTGGAAAAGGTCGAGATCGTCCAGACCCAGCAGATCCGCGAGGCGATCGGCAGCTTCTCCAATACCTCCAGCGACCAGAGCCAGATGCTTTCCGGTGACCAGAACATCATCGATGTCGATTTTACGGTCATCTGGCGCGTGAGCGATCCCAAGAAATTCCTGTTCAACGTCGACGACCCCGAGCAGATGGTGCGCAGCGTCGCCGAAAGCGCGATGCGCGAATTCATCGGCCGTACGCCCGATGAACAGGTCCGCACCAGCGGTCGCCAGAAGCTGGAGGAAGCGGTCCAGAAGGTTACCCAGACCACGCTTGATGCTTATCAGGCCGGTATCTCCATCGTCGGCGTCCAGCTTGAGAAGGCCGATCCGCCGGCCGAAGTGGCCGACGCGTTCGAGGAGGTACAGCGCGCCCAGCAGGACCAGGACCGTTTCCAGCGCGAGGCCGATGCCTACTCCAACAAGAAGCTCGGCGACGCGCGCGGCGAGGCCTCGCGGCTCCGCGAGGAAGCGCAAGGCTACAAGCAGAGCGTGATCGCCGAGGCGCAAGGCGAGGCGGCGCGTTTCATCTCGGTCTACGACGAGTACAAGAAAGCCGAGGACGTGACTCGCAAGCGGCTTTACCTCGAAACCATGGAAAAGGTGCTGGGCGGGTCGAACAAGATCGTCATCGACGAGAAGAACGGGCAGGGGGTCGTGCCTTACCTGCCGCTTGACCAGCTGATGAAGCAGGCATTGCCGAAACTCCCTTCGCAAAGCATAACGAATGGCCAGGGAGTGTCGAAATGAGCCGGCTTCCGTTCATTGTCGGCGGTCTCGTCGTCATCCTGTTCCTCGTCTATTCCTCCATCTTCATCGTCACGCCGACGCAGCAGGCGATCGTGCTGAGGTTCGGTGAGATCACGCGGGTGGAAGCGAAGCCCGGCATCTATTTCAAGGTGCCGACCCGGTTCATCGACACTGTGCAGTTCGTCGACAGCCGCATCCTCAGGCTGGACATTGATAATCTCCGCGTGCAGGTGAATGACGGCCGGCGCTACGTCGTCGATGCGTTCGTCGCCTTCCGGATCACCGATCCGCTCAAGTTCCGCAAGACGGTGTCGGGCAATCTCAGCCTGCTAGAGGCCAATCTGCGAACCCGGCTCGATGCGGCGCTTCGCAGTGTCTACGGCCAGCGCTCCTTCGAGGACGCGCTGTCGGAGGAACGCTTGCAGATGATGCTCGAGGTGCGCGACCAGTTGCGCCCGCAAGCCGATGTGCTCGGGGTACAGATCGTGGATGTGCGCATATTGCGGACCGACCTCCTGGCCGAAGTCTCGACCCAGACCTTCGAGCGCATGAAGGCCGAGCGTCTCGCCGAAGCCGCGCAGATACGTGCCCGCGGTACGCAGGCCTCGATCCGTATCAAGGCCGAGGCGGACCGCGAGGCGACGGTAACGATCGCAGAGGCGCAGCGCGACGCCGACATACTGCGCGGCGAGGGCGATGCCGAGCGCAACAGGATATTCGCCGACGCCTACCAGCGCGATCCGGACTTCTTCCAGTTCTATCGCTCGATGAAAGCCTATGAGACCGGGCTGGAAGGAAACGGGACGACGATGGTTCTGTCGCCCGATTCGGAGTTCTTCAAATATTTCAACGACGCCTCCGGTCTCCTTGCGGCATCCAATGCGGCGAGGAGCGGTTCGGGGACCGCGGGGAACGCAGGTTCTTCGGAAAAACCGGGCCAGGCGCATAGTCCCGCCTCCAACCAGTAGGCGGGGGCGGAGGCATGCACGACTTTCTCGATGCGATCGGGCTTGTGCTCGTGCTTGAAGGCGTCTTCTACGGATTGGTGCCGAATTTCGCCAGGAAACTGGCCGAGCAGGTGAAAACCGTGCCGGAGCCGACGCTGCGCATCGCCGGGCTCGTCTCCGTGGCCGCCGGCGTCGGCATCGTCTGGCTGGTAAGGCGGTAACGCGGTATTTACGACCCGATCCGTCCCACAGTCCCAAACGTGCCTCAATTTATGTCAGAATGGCTGAGGCGGGGTGCCGGTCGGCTGCGTGGCCTGCCTGGCGAAAGCTGGAGACGTTTGCGCATGGCATGGATCAATTTCACACGCGCCTCGCGCATGACTGCGGTAGCAGCGACGGCCGCGCTCGCGCTGGGCATATCCGGAACCCCGGCCCATGTTCAGCCTTCAAAACTCCCGGGCGGAGGACCAGCCTCGGTTGCCGACCTAGCTTCCGGTCTCCTCGACGCAGTGGTCAATATCTCGACCTCGCAGACGGTCAAGGGCGGTGAATCGCCCGACGCCGTTCCCATGCCGAAGCTGCCGGAAGGCTCGCCATTCGAGGACTTCTTCAACGACTTCTTCAAGAACCGCGACGGTGACACCGACAACAGCCCGCGTCAGGTGCAGTCGCTTGGCTCGGGTTTCATCTTCGACACCGCCAAGGGGCTGGTCGTCACGAACAACCATGTGATCGCCGACGCCGACGATATCGAGGTGAACTTTTCCGACGGCACCAAGCTGAAGGCGACACTGGTCGGCACCGACAGCAAGACCGATATCGCGCTGCTCAAGGTCGATCCCACAAAGCACAAGCTCAAGGCGGTCAAGTTCGGCGATTCGGACAAGATGCGCATCGGCGACTGGGTGATGGCGATCGGCAACCCGTTCGGCCTCGGCGGCACGGTGACGCTCGGCATCGTCTCGGCGCGCAACCGCGACATCAATTCCGGGCCCTATGATGACTATATCCAGACCGATGCGGCCATCAATCGCGGCAATTCCGGCGGACCGCTGTTCAACATGAACGGCGAGGTGATCGGCATCAACACGGCCATCATCTCTCCGTCCGGCGGCTCGATCGGCATCGGCTTCTCCATCCCTTCGCAGCTTGCCGCGTCGGTGGTGCAGCAACTCGCCGAATATGGCGAGACGCGGCGCGGGTGGCTTGGCGTGCGCATCCAGCCGGTAACCGACGAGGTCGCCGAGAGCCTCAGTCTACCGTCCGCCAACGGCGCCCTGGTTTCGGGCGTCATCAAGGGCGGGCCGGTCGATCATGGCGAGATCCTGCCCGGAGACGTGATCGTCAAGTTCGACGGGCACGATATCAAGGCGATGCATGAATTGCCGCGTGTCGTGGCCGAAAGCCCTGTCGGCAAGGACGTCGAGATCGTCGTTCTTCGCAAGGGCAAGGAGCAGACTGTACACGTCAAGCTTGGCAGGCTGGAGGACGGCGACAAGCTTGCCAGTGCCGAGGAAAGCCAGTCCAAGAAACCCGCCTCTGGTGAAACGAACAAGCCGGCACCTTCCAATACCGTGCTCGGCATGTCGCTCGGCGAACTTGACGATGCGACGCGGGGGAAATTCAAGATTGCCGCCGACGTTGCAGGCGTGGTCGTCACCGATGTCGAGCCGGATTCCGTTGCGGCAGAGAAGGGTATCGCAACCGGCGACGTAATCACCGAGATCACGCAGCAGACGGTTTCAAAGCCGAAAGACGTATCGGACCGGATCGCGGCACTGAAGAGCCAGGGGCGGAAGGCCGCGCTGCTGATGCTCGCATCGAAGAGCGGCGAACTGCGCTTCGTGACGGTGCGGATCGACGGGTAACGAAACCGGCCCCTATGGCCGTCGTGCCTGCCAGTCCGCACGTGACAGCCGATAGGTGGCGTGGCGGCGCAGATGCGCGTGGTCATCACCGATCGTCGGATGGTCGAAATCCGACGCCGGATCGGCCTTCATGCCGATGCGCTCCATGACAGCGGTGGAACGCCGGTTGGTGGCGACCGCAAAAGAGACGATCTCGTCCAGGTCGAGCGTTTCGAACCCGAAGGCAAGCCATGCTTCGGCCGCCTCCGTCGCATAGCCCTTGCCCCAGAATTCCGGCGCCAGCCGCCAGCCGATCTCGATCGTGCCCTCGGGAAACATTGGCAGGTCTCTCGGTCGGCTCAGCCCGGCAAAACCGGCACATCGGCCGGTCTGGACGACCTCCATGGCGGCGAAGCCGAAGCCGTCGCTGTCGATAGCGGCCTGCAATTCGTCCATTTTGGCATCCGCCTGCGCGCGGTCGCGGCGAAACGGAAAGAACTCCATCACCACCGGATCGGAGTTGATGCGGTGGAAGAGACCGCGGTCTCGCTCCTCCCAGTTGCGCAACAGGAGGCGCGGAGTCCTGAAGGGCTTCATCGAACGAATTCCGGCCGCTTGTAACCCTGGATGTAGAGGAGGGCGGTGAGGTCGCCATGATCGATGCGGATGCGGGCCTCCGCGGCCACCGAAGGCTTGGCATGCAGGGCGACGCCCGCCCCGGCCAGGCGGATCATGTCGAGATCGTTGGCGCCGTCGCCGACCGCCATCGCGTCAGCCGGCGTCAGGCCGAGCCGCGCGGCTGTCTTCAAGAGCGCGTCCGCTTTCGCCTGACGGCCGAGGATCGGTTCGGCGACCTTGCCGGTGAGCCTGCCGTCTTCTTCCAGCAGCCGATTGGCGATGTTTTCGTCAAAGCCGAGGCGGGCGGCAACCGGGCCGGTGAAGGCGGTAAAGCCGCCTGAGACCAGAGCGGTATGGGCGCCGTTCTTTCTCATTGTCGCGATCAACTCGCGGCCGCCGGCGGCAAGCGTTATGCGTTCGCCGAGCACCTTCGAGATGACCGAAACCGGCAGGCCCTTCAGCAGCAGGACACGCTCGCGCAGCGCTGGTTCAAAGGCGATCTCGCCGTTCATGGCGCGTCGGGTGATGGCGGCGATATGGTCCTTCATGCCGATCTCGTCGGCAAGCTCGTCGATACACTCCTGATCGATCATGGTGGAGTCCATGTCGGCGATCAGGATCTTCTTGCGCCTTCCCTCGGCGGGTAGAACGACGACATCGACAGGGTGCGCGGCAAGCGCCTCGCGCAGGCGAAGCTCGGCGATCGCCGCATTCGCGCCCTCCGGCAAGGCAAACTCGCAGGCGGTTGCCTCCGCGAGCCAGGTAATCGCGCTTGCGCCGACAGCCTCCATTGCCATAGTGCCGATCGCGGGCGTCAACCGAGTGAGGCTGGCGATGAGGGTGACGATGAAGGGCATGGGATTATCACGTTGATCGGAAAGGCGATCCTGATAGCCGGGCCGACCGCAAGCGGCAAGTCCGCGCTGGCGCTGGAGATGGCGAGGCAGCACCACGGCATCGTCGTCAATGCCGATTCCATGCAGGTCTATTCCGTGCTTCGCCTCCTGACCGCGCGGCCCGACGAAGCGCAAATGCGCATGGCGCCGCATCTCCTCTACGGTCATGTCCACCCGCGCGAAAATTATTCGACGGGACAATGGTTGCGCGATGTGCGGAAGCTTGCCGAGGCAGGAGCGTTCCGCGATCGCATTCCCGTCTTTGTCGGTGGAACCGGGCTTTATTTCCGGGCCCTGCTCGGCGGCCTCGCACAGATGCCGGCCATCCCGCCGGATGTTTCGGAGCGGTGGCGCAAGGCGCTTGCAGAACAGGGCTCTAGGGCGCTCCACCGCATACTCAAGAAGGAAGACGCGGACGCTGCGCTGAAACTCGAGCCGGCGGACGGGCAGCGCATCGTGCGCGCGCTGGAAGTGCTGGAAGTCTCCGGCCGGTCGATCCTCGCCTGGCAGGCCGAAGCACCCAGGTCGGTGATCGATCCGGAGAGTGCCGAGCTGATCCTTCTGGATCCGGAGAGGAAGCTCCTGGTAGAGCGGATCGAGCGTCGCTTCGACGACATGATGGCGGAAGGCGCGTTGGCGGAAGTCGAAACGCTCCTTTCGTTCGGCCTCGATCCTTCTCTGCCGGCCATGAAGGCCATCGGCGTGCGCGAAATCGCCGCAGCGATCGACGGCCGGCTTTCGATCGAAGAGGCGATCGCGCGTGCAAAGACCGCGACGAGGCAATACGCCAAGCGGCAGGGAACTTGGTTCCGCCACCAGATGGGCGCGGAATGGCAGCGACGCCCGGCCTGACTACACTATCCTGCCCCCTGCCTGCGCGTCTTGTGGTGAACGTCCTTCCCCTTGCATTCGCGGAATGGTTGTGGAAGTTAACCTCACGTAAGCCCCTTTGGCATAAGCTGTGGGTGGCATCGGCGTGGGAAAGATATGCGCTTCCACAAATCGGAAACGGCGTTCTTCGTGTTCGTTGCCCTCGTGCTCATCGCCGGGGGGATTATCCTGCATGCCTACGGCGTGCTGCGGGCGAGCCCCGACTCGTTCTATGCTGCCGAAAGCCTTGCCCGCGTCGCCTATTTGAGCAAGCTTCTCTTTGCGACCGGCGTTCTGCTTTCAACGGCGCTCTTCTTCGGCATGTTCTTCATCTACCCGCTTATCCGCATCCAAGTGCGCGAGGAGGGAAAGCTTCGCGCCATGACGGCCTCGCTCAGCGCGCGCTCCGAAACGCTGGAACATGCCGCTCTGACGGACGGGCTGACGGGTACTCAGAACCGGCGCTATTTCGACGATGCGCTGCGCGAATATCTCGACGAGTTCCGTCGCATCGGCAAGCCGGTTGGCCTGATGATCCTGGATCTCGACCATTTTAAGCAGGTGAACGACAATCACGGGCACGATGTCGGCGACGAGGTGCTGCGCGAAGTCGCCTCCTGCCTCAAGGACATGACGCGCTATCACGATGTGGTGGCGCGGCTGGGCGGCGAGGAGTTCGCGGTGGTTGCGCCGAATATGAACGACGAGCAGTTGATGAAGTTCGCCGAGCGTATCCGCAAGGCGATCTCCAATCTGGCCGTCGTGAGCGGCAATGTCCGGCTCAAGGTCACGTCGAGCGTCGGTGTCGCCGTGTGGAACGGTCGCGAATCCGCGGAAGACTTCTATCGCCGCGCCGACAAGATGCTTTACGAAGCCAAACGCCTCGGCCGCAATCGGGTTTGCGCGTAGCCTGTGTTTGTGTCGGCTATGACCGGTTCGAGCGCCGCCAGAGCGTATCGGTTGAACGCCTGCCGTAGTTGAAGTCCGAGGGCTCGTCCGGAACCTGGAAAGCCGGCTTCCTGTATTCGGGATCGCCGGCCTGCGCCTGCTGCGGTACGAATTCGCCATCCACCGGCGTTGGTTGCCGTTGTCCCGTCACGTTGCGCAGCTTGCCGACGATGGCCGCGAGGTCCACTTCGTCGTCGGGTGAGGCGGCGTCCGCCGTCGTTTCCTCCTTGTACGTCCCCGGGATGCGTGCAGCGTCGAGGCGTTCGAACTTCATGCGCATCGTCGTCGCCACGCCTTCGCCGAAGGCGATGGCCTCTCGCTGGCCCATCGAGGAAAGGAAGGAAAGCGCCGATTGCGAGGAATCGGCAATCGCCGAACGAATGATTTCCTGGTCGCGCTCATTGGCCAGCCGCATCGCAAACACTGTCGAGCATTGCGAAAGGATGGTAGAGTCGAGCTCGCCCGGCCGCTGCGTCACGATGCCGAGATAGCAGCCGTATTTGCGGCCTTCCTTGGCAATGCGTGAGAGCGCGTGGCGTGTCGGCGCAAAGCCGAGCTTGGGATCGGAGGGCATATAGCGGTGCGCTTCCTCGCAAAGCACCAGCAATTTCAGCTTGCCCGCGCTCCACAGGGTGAGGTCGAAGGCAAGGCGCGCGAGCACCGAGCAGACGGCGTTGACGACCTCGGAGGGCATGCCGGCCATCTCGAAGCAGGTCACCGGGCGGCCTTCCTGCGGTACGCGGAAGATACGGCCTATCGTGGTGTGGATCGTGTCCTCGATGAGATGCGAATTGAACATGAAGCGGTAGCGCGGGTCGTTGATGGCCGCTTCCAGCCGCGTGCGCAGCGCCCGGTAGAAAGGGCGTTCCAGCTTGCTGTCCAGCAGGCCCATGCGTTCGTCGATCAGCCGGAGGAGATCCGTGATCCGATAGGGCACGGGCGTGTCGGCGGTGATGGAGGAATCGCCGCCCCGGCGTACCGAGATATGCGCGCCGCCGCTGCGGTAATTCAGCTTCGCCACCGGCACGATATCGCGCAGGAGATCGACTTCTTCCGGCACGGGCTCACGCCCGCGATAGAGCACTTCCACCAGTTCCTCGAGGCGGAACAGCCAGAAGGGGAGATCAAGGCTCGACGTATCGATCCGGATGGCCTTGTCGCCGAAGCATTGGGCGAATTCATTATGCGGATCCATGATGAGGATACGCAGATCGGGGCGGATTTCGATCGTCTTGTGCAACAGAAGCGAGACAGCCGTCGATTTGCCGACACCCGTCGTGCCGACCACGGCGAAATGGCGGTCGAGCGTCGAATTGATCGATATGCGGGCCTGGATGGTCTCGTCCTGTGACAGATTGCCGATGGTGACCGAATCGCTGCCGGAGACGTCATAGACCGCGTGGAGGTCTTTGGCGCGAATGCGGTGGGCCATGGCGCCGATATGCGGATAGACGGTGACGCCGCGGTCGAATGTCGACGTACCGGTGGCAGGATCGTCGCGGACTTCGCCGATCAGTTCGACATTCACCTCGATGCGGTTCAGTCCGTCGTCCTCCCAGGTGCGGTCCGACTTGTCGATGGCGTAGACCAGACCGACGGTGCGTATCTCGCCGAGATTGATGGAAATGAGCTTGCCCACCGTCCAGAGCGCCGTGATCGTGCCATCTTCGGCGTCGGCGTATGCGGCAAGCATGGCGCGGGAACCGTCGCACTGGATAACGCGCCCGAGGATGCGCTTGTCGTTCTGCGAGCGGTCGCGCCGTTCCTGGCTTGTGGCTTCGCCCTCGATGCGTTTCTCATCCACGAACATGCGCCCTTGTCCTCTCATCGCGGTCTGGACGGCTAACCCTAGCGGATCGGGGTTAAAGCGACGTGCGGTTAGATGGTTGAGCAGCAGTTAAGGGAAAATGTCGAATTGGATATATTCCACTGACATGTATGCCACGATCCTTGCCGGAGCTGCTGTCATACTCGATAGCGTAGGAAAGATCGTTGACAGGAGCCGGCATCGGCCCTTATGGTTCGCGCCCATGAGAACGACCCTCATTCTCGTACGCAGGCGCATGGGCAAGGCGGTGTAACCGCCGGGCGACAGCCACTCATGCGCAGACACAGGCTCCTCCGGGGGCCTTTTTTATTGCCCGCAACAGGACTAAACGCAAAAAAGCCCGTGAGAAATTCACGGAAGATACGGGACCGATCCGATGAACAAAGAACATACCGAAACCGGCCGGCGCGAGATGACGGGGGCCGAAATGGTGGTGCAGGCGCTGCGCGACAACGGCGTCAAGCACCTTTTCGGTTATCCGGGCGGGGCGGTCCTGCCGATCTATGACGAACTTTTCCAGCAGGACGACGTCCAGCATATCCTCGTCCGCCACGAGCAGGGGGCGGGTCATGCGGCGGAGGGTTACGCCCGCTCGACCGGCAAAGCGGGTGTGATGCTGGTCACATCCGGCCCCGGCGCGACCAATGCCGTGACCGCGTTGCAGGATGCGTTGATGGATTCGATCCCGCTGGTCTGCATCACCGGGCAGGTGCCGACCTCGCTCATTGGCTCTGACGCTTTCCAGGAGTGCGATACGGTCGGCATCACGCGGCCCTGCACCAAGCATAATTGGTTGGTGAAGGATGTGAACGATCTCGCCGGTGTCCTTCACGAGGCTTTCGTCGTCGCCACCACGGGCCGTCCCGGGCCGGTCGTCGTCGACGTGCCGAAGGACGTCCAGTTCGCGACCGGCACCTATACGCCGCCGCAGACCGCGCCGCGCGTCTCCTATCACCCCCAGGTCGATGGCGACATGGAAGCGATCAAGGCCGCGGTCGAACTGATGGCTGAGGCCAGGCGACCGATCATCTATAGCGGCGGCGGCGTCATCAATTCCGGCACCGAGGCGTGCCAGCTCCTGCGCGAACTGGTCGAACTCACTGGGTTTCCCATCACCTCGACGCTGATGGGGCTCGGTGCCTATCCCGCGAGCGGCAAGAACTGGCTCGGCATGCTCGGCATGCATGGCGCCTACGAAGCCAACATGGCCATGCACGATTGCGACGTGATGCTGTGCATCGGCGCACGCTTCGATGACCGCATCACCGGCCGAATCGATGCCTTCTCGCCCCATTCGCGCAAGATCCATATCGATATCGACCCGTCCTCGATCAACAAGAACGTCCATGTCGACGTGCCGATCATCGGCGACGTCGGCCATGTTCTGGAAGACATGGTGCGGCTCTGGCGCGCGACCGCCAGGGCCGACAAGAAGGCGCTCTATCCCTGGTGGGAGCAGATCGCCCGCTGGCGTGCCCGCGACAGCTTCGCCTATTCGCCGAACAGCGAGGTCATCATGCCGCAATTAGCCATAGAGCGGCTTTACGAGGCGACGAAGGGGAGGGACACCTTCATCACCACCGAGGTCGGCCAGCACCAGATGTGGGCGGCGCAGTTCTACGGCTTCGAGAAGCCGAACCGCTGGATGACCTCGGGCGGCCTCGGCACGATGGGCTATGGCCTGCCGGCGGCGCTCGGCGTGCAGGTCGCGCATCCCGACGCGCTCGTCATCGATATCGCCGGCGACGCCTCGGTGCAGATGACGATCCAGGAGATGTCGAGCGCCGTGCAGCACAACGCTCCGATCAAGATCTTCATCCTCAACAACCAGTATATGGGCATGGTGCGCCAGTGGCAGCAATTGCTGCACGGCAACCGCCTGTCGCATTCCTACACCGAGGCGATGCCGGATTTTGTGAAGCTGGCGGAAGCCTATGGCTGCCACGGCATACGCTGCGACAAGCCGGACCAGCTGGATGACGCCATCGCCGAGATGATCTCGGTGAAGAAGCCGGTCCTGTTCGACTGCCGGGTGGCGGCGCTCGCCAACTGCTTCCCGATGATCCCCTCCGGCAAGGCGCATAACGAGATGCTGCTGCCCGACGAGGCGACCGACGAAGCCGTCGCCAACGCCATCGACGCCAAGGGCAGGGAACTGGTGTGAGGAATGGCGTTCGCGCCTTGGAAAGGAAAATAGAATGAACGCACACCTTCAACCCACCGGCTCCGCCTATTTCATCACCAAGGACACGGCTAGTCCCGAGACGCACACGCTCTCCGTGCTTGTCGATAACGAGCCGGGCGTCCTTGCCCGCGTCATCGGCCTGTTCTCCGGCCGTGGCTACAATATCGACAGCCTGACAGTCTCCGAGACCGAGCACGAGAAGCACCTCTCGCGCATAACGATCGTGACGCGCGGCACGCCGCATGTGCTGGAGCAGATCAAGACCCAGCTTGAGCGCATCGTGCCCGTCCATAGGGTGGTCGATCTCACCGTGGTGGCGCATGAGAGGGGGCAGGAGCGGCCGCTGGTGCGCGAGCTTGCCATGGTCAAGGTGGCCGGCACCGGTGACAACCGCGTCGAGGCACTGCGTCTGGCGGATGCCTTCCGTGCCCAGGTGATCGACGCCAACACCGAGCATTTCATCTTCGAGATCACCGGTCGCGTCTCCAAGATCGAGCAGTTCATCGCCATCATGAAGCCGCTTGGGGTAGTTGAGGTCTGTCGCACCGGCGCGGCCGCGATGAATCGCGGGCCGGAGAAGATGTAGCTGTATGCATGGCAGTTCACCTGCCTGCCGCGGCGGATCCGGACCGGTTCAACCACCTGAAGACGTTGCTTTGGGTCAGTCCTGCCTCGAAGGCAATTTGCCGCCAAATGACGTTAGTTGAGGCCATTCTTATAACCGATTGAATAGAATAACAAAATTTTGATTCTAACGGATGCGATTCCGGAGTAGGATGTGATACTAAGGCGTTAACTCCGGTTCTCAGGGGGATGCTGCGTCTTCTCATCACAAATGAGGGCCGAATTCCGCGCAGCATTAAATCTCTGTAATGGATGCATTTTTCACTTTTCCGACGGAAAATTCGTTTATCTAAGGAAAAGGCGCGCTGCGGAAGGGATGCATCGTGCGTGTCTCGCCTGGATAATTTGTCGGTCGTCCTCGCAAAGCGGGGGCGCTTGAAGGTTTAGGACATGCGCCGCGTTATCATCGTAAGTGCCCTTATCATTGTCTGCGCCGCTGCCGGCTTGTGGTATTTCGCGCCACGGGAAATAGCGCCGCTCAAAGGGGCGATGGATTCCGGGTTTTCCGCCGTCGCGGCAGCCGTCGGCGGTTCGAAAGCGGATGCGAAGTCCGCTGCCCGCCCATCTCGCGGCGTTGCCGTGGTGACCGCAGTTGCGACGACGGCCGACTTTCCCATCCGCCGCTACGCGATCGGCTTTGTCTCGTCGCCCGCCGTCGTGACGGTCAGTGCGCGCATTTCCAGCCAGGTGGTGGCGGTCCATGTCAAGGACGGCCAGATGGTCAAGGCCGGCGACCTTTTATTCTCGCTCGACGACCGCGCGCTCAAGGCCCAACTGGCGAAGGACCAAGCGGCGCTCGAAAAGGACCAGGCGATGGTCGTTTCGGCACAGGCCGATCTGAAGCGCGCCCAGAGCCTGCTTGCGAACCATGCCGGCACGCAGCAGGCCTACGATCAGGCAGACGCCGCCGCCAAGGCTGCCAGCGCGACGGTCCTGGCCGATCAGGCGGCCATCGACGCCGACCAGGTTCAGCTCAGCTACGCGACCATCACGGCCCCGATCACCGGCAAACTCGGCGCGATCCAGATCACCAAGGGAAATCTTGTCACCACCGGCGGCAACAGCGGAAATTCCCAATCGCTGGTGACGATCACCCAGATGAACCCGCTCCAGGCTACTTTCAGCCTTCCGGAAACCGATCTCGGCCTGTTGAAGAAGGCGCTCGCTTCCAAGCCGCCCGCCACGGTCCAGCTCTACCGCGACGATGGCAAGACGCTGCTCGGCACCGGAGAGCTGGAATTTCTCGATTCCACCGTCGACCAGGCGTCCGGCACCGTCCAGGTGAAGGCCAGCATGCCCAATGACGACCTGACGCTATGGCCGGGGCAGTTCGTGGATGTCGTCCTCCAGGCGGGCACCATGCCAGCCATGGCTTCGATCCCCACCGTTGCGGTGCAGCCGAGCCAAAAGGGACCCTTCGTCTATGTCGTCAAGCCGGACAACACAGTCGATGAGCGGCAGATCACGGTAGCGCTCACCGAAGGCGACAACAGCGCCGTCAGCCATGGCCTGAAGAGCGGCGAGCGTGTGGTCACCGACGGCCAGGCGCGCCTCAAGCAAGGTTCGTCGGTCCGCGACATGAATGCAACGGCGACCACGCCGGGTGCAGGCACGCGCAAGGTCGCGGCGGAAGACGCCGGGGACGGAACGACCCGATGATCCCGGAATTCTGCATTCGGCGACCCGTCGCCACGCTCCTGATGTCCTTTGCCCTCATCATCGGAGGACTTTTCGCATATCGATTCCTCCCGGTGGCTGCCCTGCCGGAAGCGGAATTTCCTGTCATCAACGTCTCGGCTTCTCTGCCGGGAGCCTCGCCGCAGACCATGGCGACGTCGATCGCGACGCCGCTCATCAAGCAGTTTGCGACGATTGCGGGCATCGATTCCATATCGACGACCAATTCACTTGGCTCGACGTCGATCGCGATCCAGTTCGTGCTGAGCCGTGACATCGACGCCGCCGCGGCCGACGTCCAGGCCGCGATCGCCAGGACCCAGCGCCAATTGCCGCCGGAAATGACCAGTCCGCCGAGCTATCGCAAGGTCAATCCGGCAGACGCGCCCATCCTCATCCTGTCGCTCGTCAGCGACACCACTCCGCTGACCGACCTCGACGCGTTCGCCGAAAACGTTATCTCGCCGTCGCTTTCCACGATAGACGGCGTCGCGCAGGTTCTGATCTTCGGGCAGCAGAAATACGCCGTCCGCATCCAGATCGACCCGACCGCGCTTGCCGCCCGGGGCATCTCGATCGACCAGTTGCAGCAGGCGGTGGCGTCGGCCAACAGCAACACGCCGCTCGGTGTGATCCAGAACAGCCAGCAGCAACTGACCATCACCTCGAACACGCAACTCACCGACGCGGCGGGCTTTTCCAACATCATCATCGCCACTCGGAACGGTCATCCGGTGCGGCTCGGCGAGGTCACTCGGGTCATCGATTCAGTCGAGACCTCGACGACCGGAAGCTGGTACGACGGTTCGCGCGCCGTGCTGCTTGCCGTTCAGCGGCAGCCGGGAGCCAACACCGTCGACGTGGTCGATCGGGTCAAGGCTGAGCTTCCCGGCTTCGAGAGCCAGATGCCGGCGGCCGCTAGCATCAAGCTGCTCAACGACCGCTCGACGTCCATCCGCGCGGCGGTGGACGATGTGCAACTGACGCTTCTGCTCACCATTGCGCTGGTCGTGCTGGTGATCTTCATCTTCCTGCGCCGCGTGACCGCTACGATCATCCCGGCGGTGGCCGTGCCGATATCGCTTATCGCAACGCTCGGCGCGATGTATCTCTTCGGCTTCTCCATCGACAATATCTCACTGATGGGATTGACGCTGGCCGTTGGCCTGGTGGTCGACGACGCCATCGTCATGCTGGAGAATATTTTCCGGCACATGGAGGAAGACGGGCTGCCCGCCTTCGAGGCCGCTCTCAAGGGCTCCCGAGAGATCGGCTTCACCATTATTTCCATCTCCATCTCGCTGGTGGCGGTGTTCATTCCGGTGCTTTTGATGGGCGGTGTCATCGGCCGCGTCTTCAACGAATTCGCGGTCGTGGTGACGGTTGCCATCGTGGCGTCGATGTTCGTTTCGCTGACGCTTACCCCGATGCTCTGCTCCCGGCTGCTCAAGGTACCGAAGGCCGAGAGAACACATACACATGGAGACGTGAAGCGTAATGTCTTCCTCAGAAGTTATGACTGGCTCCTCACGCTCTGTCTGAAGCACCATTTCATCGTCTTTCTGATTTTCATCGGAACGGCGGCGATGTCGGTCTGGCTGCTCCAGACCGCGCCCAAGGGTTTCTTTCCCGAGGAGGATATCGGCCAGCTTTCGGTCACGACCATCGCGCGGCAGGACATATCCTTCGACGCCATGGTCAAGTTGCAGCAAAAGGCCGCCGACGTCTTCTCCAAATCCCCCTATGTGGCGCATGTCGCCTGGTCGGTGGGCGGCGGCGGGGGCAATGCCCGCGCGCTCAACCAGGGGCGCATGTTCGTCGAACTGAAGGCAAAGGACCAGAGGCCCGCCCTGGAAACGGTCTTGTCCTCTCTCAGGGGGCAGCTGGCGAATATTCCGGGCATCGACAGCTACATGCAGCCCGTCCAGAACCTGCGTCTCGGAGCCAGGCAGTCCGCCAGCCAGTACCAGCTCGTCGTCCAGGGCCTCGACAATGCGGAAACCGACAAATGGGCGCAGACGCTGAATGACGCGATGATGGCCGACCATTCTGCCTTCACGGACGTGTCGTCGGACCTGCAGAACAACGCATTGCAGGCGACGCTGGTCGTCGACCGCGACAAGGCGGCCACGCTCGGCGTCGATACCGATACGTTGCGTTCCAGCCTCTATGGGGGCTTCGGAACCGAGCAGATCTCCACGATCTACGGCTCGGCCGACAGCTATGAAGTCATCATGGAGCTCGACCCGCGTATCAACTGGTCGCCGGAGCGGATGCTTGCCATCCAGGTTCGCACGACGAGCGGCAGCCTTGTGCCGATCGGCGCCTTCGCCCATGTCGAGCGGACGGCCGGCGCGCTCACCATCAACCAACTCGGCCAGCTTCCCGCGGTGACGATCTCCTACAACCTGCCCAAGGGGGTGGCCCTCGGAGACAGCGTCCAGCATATCAATGCCCTGAAGGAAAAGATCGGCATGCCGAAGGCGATCTCGACCACCTTTTCAGGGACGGCCAAGACCTTCCAGGATTCGCTCGCCAACCAGGGGTTCCTGATCGGCGGCGCCATCCTTACCATCTACATCGTGCTCGGCATGCTCTATGAGAGCTTCATCCATCCGTTTACGATCCTGACCGGCCTTCCCTCGGCAGTGCTGGGCGCGCTCATCTCGCTCAAATTTGCCGGCATGGAGCTTTCCGTCATCGCCGTCATCGGTATCCTGATGCTGATCGGCATCGTCAAGAAGAACGGCATCATGATGATCGACGTGGCGCTGGTGCTGCGGCGAGAAGGCAGGTCACCCTATCAGGCCATCCACGAAGCCTGCCTGATGCGCTTTCGGCCGATCATGATGACGACACTCGCAGCCCTGATGGGGACGTTTCCCATCGCGCTCGGCACCGGGGCCAGCGCCGAACTGCGCCAGCCGCTCGGCGTCGCCGTGGTCGGCGGCCTCATCGCTTCGCAGGCGCTGACGCTCTTCATCACGCCGGTGATCTATCTCTACATGGAGTGGCTGTCCGAATGGCTGCTTTCCTTCGGCCGCAAGGCTAGCGGAGGCGAGAGGGCGGCCATTGAAGACCATGCAGAGCCCGAGGAGCGAGAGCCGCAGGAACTGAGGCCTGCGGCGGAATGAGCGGGCGCGGCTGCGAGGCTGCCTAAAGTTCCGGAAGAGCTTTCGACCGGCCGTCGCGTAGCACTTGCCGGCAAATGCATCTCGCCTTTGGCCCACATGCCTCCCTTGTCGTGCCCTATCATATTTCTTTGAACGGGCGCCATGTTGACGGTTCGTCGCCGGCGGCCGTACCTTTTCCGGCGTTCCTCGTGCGTCGCACGACCACCCAGTGGCGTGATCCGTTCACGCTGCAAGGCAGGAGGACTTCAATGGCCATCACCCTCAACGTCAACGGCAAGGAGCATTCTGTCGACGCGGATCCCGACAGTATGCTGCTTTATGCATTGCGCGATAATCTGAAGCTGCACGGACCCAAATTCGGCTGCGGCCTGTCCCAGTGCGGCGCCTGTACCGTCATCATCGACGGATCGGCCACCCGCTCCTGCGTCACCCCGTTGTCGAGCGCCGAGGGCGTCAAGATCACGACGCTGGAAGGGCTGGGGACGCCCGAGAAGCCGCATCCGCTGCAACAGGCCTTCATCGACGAGCAGGCGCTCCAGTGCGGCTATTGCATCAACGGCATGATCATGACGGCCAAGGCTTTCCTCGATCAGAACCCGCATCCCAGCCGTGACGAGATAAAAGAGGCCCTGAACGACAATCTGTGCCGTTGCGGCACCCATATGCGCATTGTGCGGGCGATCGAACGCGTCGCCAAAGGAGGTCAGGGATGAACACGCGCCCGGAAGACCTGCACGAAGCAGGCAAAATTGACTTCAGCCGCCGCACCTTCCTGAAAGGTTCGGCCGGGCTGGTCGTCGCTTTCAGCATTTTCGATCCCCGCGAACTGATCGCTGCCGAGACATCGACGGACGCGTCCGTTGCATCGCCCGCTTCCGGTAAGCTCTATGCATGGCTCGCCATCCGTCCCGACAATACGGCGACCCTGTTCACCGGAAAGGTCGAAACCGGAACCGGCGTCGAGACTGCGCTCGGGCAGATCGCGGCGGAGGAACTGGAGTTTCCCATCGACGCGCTCGAAGTGGTGATGGGCACAACCTCGCAGACGGTCGACCAGGGCCCGACCTACGGCAGCATGAGCGTGCGCTATGCCGGACCGCAAATCCGTCATGCGGCGGCGGCCGCGCGCAAGGCTTTGCTGGACATGGCGGCCGCCCACTTCGAATTGCCGGCCGCGCAGCTTTCCGCCAAGGCCGGCAAGGTCTCGGCGATCGGCATGCCGGACCGGACGATCGCCTACGGCGATCTGGTCGCCGGCAAGCGGCTGGATATCGACATCGGCGCCACCGGCGAGGGCTTCAAGCTGAATGTGGCGCCGGATGCCCCGGTCAAGGATCCCTCGACCTACACGGTCGTCGGCCAGTCCGTGCGTCGCAAGGACATCCCGGCCAAGGTCATGGCCCAGTTCACCTACATCCAGGACGTCAAGGTGGACGGCATGCTGCACGGACGCGTCGTGCGGCCTTATGGCGTCGGGGCAAAACTCGTCAGTGTCGATGAAAACGGGCTGAAGGACATTCCCGGATTCGTGCAGGTGGTGCGTCGCGGTAACTTCCTCGGCGTCGTCGCCGAGACCGAATGGGCCGCGATCCAGGCCGCCGACAAGCTCGGCTCGAACCTCGATCCCGAAGGCCCGCAGGCCGGGCAGGCGAAATGGTCCGACTGGCACGGCCTGCCGGCTCAGGAAGCCATCTGGGATACGGTGCGGAAGACCGTAGGCGGGAACACCTCCGTCGCCGCCAAAGGGTCCGTCGACATGGCGCTGCCCTTTGCAGAAAAAACCCTTCATGCCACCTATCGGACGCCTTTCCAGATGCATGGCAGCATCGGGCCGTCCTGCGCCATCGCCGATGTCAGGAAGGACAGCGCCACTTTCTGGGCCGGCACACAGATGCCGCACCAGATGCGCGCCGACATGGCCGAGATGCTCGGCATGGATGAGGACAGGATCGACGTCAAATGGTTCGAGGCCTCAGGTGCTTATGGCCGCAACGGCCTCGAGCACGTCATTCCCGATGCCGCGCTGATGTCGCAGGCCGTCGGCCGTCCCGTCCGCGTGCAGTGGATGCGCTGGGACGAGCATGGCTGGGAGCCGAAAGGCCCGCCCATCGTGCAGGATCTGACGGGGGCGCTCGACAAGGACGGCAACATCGTCGCCTGGCGTCATCATATGTGGGTGCCTACCACGGGCGACACGCGTTTGATCGCCGTCGAGCTTGCTGGCCTGCCTTCGATCGGCAGCGAAGGGCAGGGCGACGCAGCCATCAACTATGCCTATACGTTCGACAATGCCGATGTCGCCTCTCACGGCGTCGGGCGTGTCGCCCTTCTGACGGCTTGGCTCCGTTCGCCCGCCCAGTTCGAAACCACCTATGCGATGGAGGCGTTCATCGATGAACTGGCGGCCGCCGCCAACCAGGACCCGCTATCCGTCCGTCTCAAATATCTCGGCGACCGGCGCGCGATAGAGGTCCTTCGCGCCGCCGCCGATCTCTATGGCTGGGAAAGCCGGCCTTCGCCGAACAAGGAGCAGCAAGGGAAACTCGCCAAGGGCCGCGGCGTCGCCTGGGTCAACCGGGACGATTCCCGCGTCGCCACCATCGCCGATGTCACCGTCGACCGCGACAGCGGCGAGATAAGGGTGAAGCGCGTGGTGGTCGCGCATGATTGCGGGCTGGTCGTCAATCCCGACGGGCTGAAGAATCAGATCGAGGGCAACGTCATCCAGTCGCTCAGCCGCACGCTGCACGAAGAGGTCGCCTTCGACAATGCGCATGTGACCAGCCGTGACTGGGAAGGCTACCCGATCCTGCGCTTCGAGGAGATACCGGACCGGATCGACATCGTGCTGGTCAACAACCGTCCGGAATATCCTTCCTACGGTGGCGGCGAGCCCTCGACCTGCCCGACGGCTGCCGTCATTTCCAACGCCGTCTACGATGCCGTCGGCGTACGGCTGCGCCAGACGCCGTTCCGGCCGAGCGGGTCAAGGCCGCGATGAGCGGCACCGGCTGAGATACGAATGCCGAAGCCATGAAGCGGGCCTTGCTCCTGTAGCGCCGAGCCGTCACTGCGGTGTCGGCTTCGGCACCTGATGCCGGGCTTGCCTTGCAGCTGCGAATCCGGTCTGACGGATGGATGGAATTTTCTCCGCAGCAGGATGAGGCGCTGAAGGCGGTTGCCCGCTGGCTGAAGACCGGCCGGCCGCAGATTTTCCGGCTCTTCGGTTATGCCGGCACCGGCAAGACGACGCTGGCGCGCTATTTCGCCGAGCATGTGGACGGACAGGTGCAGTTCGCCGCCTTCACTGGGAAGGCGGCGCAGGTGCTGCGCTCGAAGGGCGCGGTCAACGCGCGCACCATCCATTCGCTGATCTACCGTCCACGCGGCGAGGAAGCTGTCGAGGATGAGGTCACCGGCAAGACTTCCATGTCGCCGACCTTCTCGCTCAACCGGCAAAGCCCGATCGCGCGTGCCAAGCTCGTCATCATCGACGAATGCTCGATGGTGGACGAGACGCTCGGCCGCGATCTTATGAGCTTCGGCACGCCGATCCTAGTGCTGGGCGATCCGGCGCAGCTGCCGCCGATTTCAGGTGGCGGCTTCTTCACCGAGCACGAACCCGATATGCTGCTGACGGAAATCCACCGGCAGGCACGCGACAATCCGATCATCCGGCTGGCGCTCGATGTGCGCGAGGGCCGTGAATTCATGAAGGGAGATTACGGCACGGCGCAGGTGATCGGCAAGGAGGACGTGACGCAGGAACTGGTGCTGTCCGCCGATCAGGTGCTGGTCGGCATCAACCGCACCAGACGGCGCTACAATCAGCGCCTGCGGCAACTGAAGGGCTTCGATGCCGCCTATCCGCAGGCCGGCGACAAGCTGGTCTGCCTGCGCAACGACCCGTCGAAGGGCCTGCTTAACGGCTCGCTCTGGAAAGTGATGACTTCATCCCGCGAGACTGTGAAGCCGGGCATCAACCTGCTCGTCTCGCCGGAGGAGGACGATCCCGACCGTGGTGTCGCCAAGATCAAGCTTCTGAAAGCCACTTTCGAGGACCAGGAGACCGAGATTCCCTGGCAGACGAAGAAGCGTTACGACGATTTCGACTATGGCTACGCGCTGACGGTGCACAAGGCGCAAGGCTCGCAGTGGAACAATGTCGTGCTGTTCGACGAAAGCTTCGCGTTCAAGGACACGCGCCAGCGCTGGCTCTATACCGCCATCACCCGCGCCGCCGAACGGCTGACTGTCGTGCGGTAGGGATCAGGAGATCGAAGTCCTGCCGTGCAAACGGGATCTGGCCAAACAGCCCTCTGCCGGAAATCGTAATATGTACAGCGCAAATTGCGGCGCTTGGCCGAGAAGCCGCCGCGCGCAGTCGGCCGTGATGATGTAGCCTCCCATGCCCCAATGAGCCGACAACAGACGGCGCAGTTCGATCGGGCCGAGGCGCCTTGCCGCGATCGCTGTCCTGGCCCGAATGAGCCGGGTCTCTATGCGCACGATATTACGCGGCCCGAGAAGTTCAGGCACATCCGCCAGAAAGCGCGGCAGCAGGGGCGACCGACGGATATCGTCCTCGAGAACAAGCGAATACGGCTAGCCACGCTCGATCATGTATTGCGACGCCTTGCGATGGCTTATCGAGCAGGCGAGCTCCGTGGGCGCCAAGGCTTGCCCCGGAGCCCTGCAAGACTGTGATTCGAGAAGCTTCGTGTCGATGTCCGCCGGCTCCACGGCGGCCACACGCTCTCCTTCGAGTCCGCATTTACGAAGCTCGCGCTCGATAAACGCCCGCCGATCCTACCGGTGACCGAGATTGATATAGAATATCTGCACGGAGTTCGGCGCCGTCCCCGGTGCCCGTCAGGCAGTGCCTGCGCGCGGTAAACCGCTGGCGATCGCTCGCCTGGTGGCAAACACGTAGAGCATCAGAAGCGCGCCAGCCAGGATCACGAACGATCCAGAGATGACAAGGCCCGGGCCGCCGCCGGCGTCGACGCGGATCTTGCCCGCAACCAATATCAGAGCGCCGATCTGATAGATCCAGAGCTGGTACGGCGCCACGCGCGACTCACCCATCGACGGGTAGAAGCGGTACATGATGCCGAAAATGGCCGAAACGACGAAGCCGACCAGCGCCATATGCGCATGCGATTCGGCAAAATTGAACTTTTCAGCCGCGCCGAGCCAGATGCCGAAAACCATTCCGGCTATGAGCCATAGCAAGGATAAGAGAAAATACGTCTCGTCGATCTTGCGCAAGAGAACCCCCCTTTTTTGTCCGAGGGACAAACCCCTCGCTTGAATTCTACTCCTCCTGCGGGTGGTAGGGCCAGCCGGTCCAGCCATGAATCTTTTTACATTGACGATCGCCGTCAGGTCTTCTGGATCCGCACCGAAGCTCCGATCCAGGCCCAGGCCTGAGCCTCCTCCTTCACATCGAAATGCTTCATCTCGACCCGGAAGAAAGGCTTGAAGACAGCGACCATCGCGCCGATCCAGCCCGGCCCGCCGACCACGGCGTAGCGCCTGATGTGCTTCAGCGCGTGCGTCTTCCCGAGCAACCGGAAATCCTTCATCGCCGCATCCCAGTCGACGCCCTCGTAGTCCTTGACGCGTACCAGCATGTCGATCTTGTCATGGAGCGAATAGGCACCTTCAAGCAGGCCGTAGATGTTCTCGACGTCGGATGCGGTGATATGACCGACGATATCGAAGGCAAAGACATCCTCGCGATCCGTTTCGAGCCGGCGGACGGCAAGGGGCGGTTCCATTAAGCCCATGCTCTCCCTCCTTTGCGATCCTTGGCGGTACTGGAACAATCGAAAGGGCCTGTCCGTTCCGCAAAAACGCATTATACGGTCGATATCGTAGTGATTTCGGACGAAAAGCGCATGCCAGCCAAGCTATCCGTCAATATGAATGCCGTCGCCCTCCTCAGAAACCGGCGCGATCTGCCATGGCCGAGTATAACGGGTCTCGGGCGCATCGCGCTGGCGGCAGGCGCGCATGGGCTCACTGTCCACCCGCGGCCCGACGAGCGGCACGTGCGCCGGAGCGATCTGCCGGAAATCCGGGCGCTCATCGATGACGAGTTCCCCAATGCGGAATTCAATATCGAAGGCTACCCGACAGGCGACTTCCTGGCCCTTGTCGAAGCGACCGAGCCCGAGCAGGTGACCCTGGTGCCGGACGATCCGGAGCAGCCGACTTCCGACCATGGCTGGGATTTCATCGCCAACCGCGACATGCTGAAGGCGATTGTCACGCGGCTCAAGCGGACCGGCGCGCGCGTGTCCCTGTTTTCCGACCCGGATGCTTCGGAGGAACAGGTGGCGGCTGCAAAAGCTACCGGCGCCGATCGGATCGAACTCTATACCGGCCCTTATGGTGGTTGCTATAATAGTTCGGCAAAGGCCGTCAAGGAACTGGAAAAGCTTGGGAAAACGGCTGATCTTGCGCAAGCGTCCGGACTTGGTGTCAATGCAGGGCACGACCTTACGGTAGCCAACCTGCCTGCACTCGCCGGACGTATCCCATTCCTGGCCGAAGTCTCCATCGGCCACGGACTGACCGCGGACGCTCTGGAGCATGGCATGGCGGAAACCGTGGTTCGCTTTCTCAAGGCATGCGGCCGGTGAGGCGCCTGCGGCTTGAATGGGATGCGGCTACTTCCCAGATAGATGCTGCAGCCACACCGGCATAGCGACGAAGCGTCGCCGCCCCGCAGGGTTTGGTGAAATTATGACTTTGCGGTTGATATTGCGGTGCAACATAGACTAAAGAGGCCCGCGCCAACCGGGGCCGATCATTTTTCATGGATTCACCTCAAAACGGCAGTACGCTGCCGGAAGCGGTCGATGAAGGCCAGAAACCGGAAGGGGGCGACACCCTGTCCGCGCTCGTCGTCGGTGCGCTCGGCGTCGTCTACGGCGATATCGGCACCAGCCCGCTCTATTCCTTCCGCGAGGCGCTGCGCGTAGCCGGGTCCGACGGCACGGTGCTGCGCGAGGATGTGCTCGGCGTCCTGTCGCTGATCGTGTGGGCGCTCACTCTCGTCGTTACGGTCAAATACGTCACCTTCGTGCTGCGCGCCGACAACAGGGGCGAGGGCGGCACGCTGTCGCTGATGTCGCTCGCCCGCAACAGCTTCGCCAAACGCCCCACGCTGATCCTCGGCATCGGCGTGGTCGGGGCATCGCTCTTCATGGGCGATTCCGTCATCACACCAGCCATCTCCGTCCTTTCGGCGGTCGAGGGCCTGGAGACGGTGACGCCCGCTTTCCAGCCCTACGTCGTCCCGATCACGATCTTCATCCTGCTCCTGCTTTTCATGGTGCAGCGCTTCGGCACCGGCGCCGTCGGCAAGGTGTTCGGGCCGATCATGTTCGTATGGTTCCTGACGATCGGGCTTTCGGGACTTCGCCACATTGCCGACGATCTCGACGTGCTGTCGGCGATCAACCCGTATCATGCGGTCGCCTTCCTGATCGCCAACCCGGGCCTTTCCTTCGCGACTGTCGGCGCGGTTTTCCTCGCCGTCACCGGTGCAGAGGCGCTCTATGTCGATCTCGGCCATTTCGGCCGACGGCCGATCGTGACCGCATGGCTGGCGATTGTCTTTCCGTGCCTGCTCCTGAACTATTTCGGGCAGGGTGCTTTCGTCCTCTCGCGCACCTCCATGCCGGAGAACGTCTTCTTCGACATGCAGCCGGACTGGGCGCTCCTGCCTGTGGTCGTCCTCGCCACGATGGCGACGGTCATCGCCAGCCAGTCGGTCATCGCCGGCGCCTATTCGATGGTGCGTCAGGCCGTGCAGATGAACATCCTGCCCCGCTTCGGCATCCTGCATACTTCAGAGACGCAGTCCGGCCAGATCTATATCCCGCGAGTCACCTGGATCCTGGCCATCGGCGTCATTCTGCTCGTGCTCGGCTTCGAGCGTTCCGGCAACCTCGCCTCGGCCTACGGCATCTCGGTAACCGGCGAGATGGTGGTGACCGATATCCTGCTCTTCATCGTCATGCGGCGCATCTGGAACTGGCAGGTTGCCGCCGCCGTGTCCCTGATCCTGGCCTTCCTGGTGGTGGATACCGTCTTCCTCGGCGCCAACATCATCAAGGTGGCGGAAGGCGGCTGGGTGTCTCTGGGCATCGCGTCGGCCATGTGCCTCATCATGTGGACCTGGATCCGTGGCAGCCGCTACCTCTTCGAGAAGACGCGCAAGTCGGAAGTTCCGCTCGGCGTCATCGTCAAGGAGATGGTACGCAAGCGGCCGGTCGTGGTTCCCGGCACCGCCGTCTTCCTCACCGGTGATCCGGAATCGGCCCCGACCGCCCTGATGCACAGCCTGAAACACTACAAGGTCCTGCACGAAAGCAACGTGATCCTGACCATCGCCACTGCGCCGACGCCACTGGTTCCTGAAGATGAGCGCGTCGAGATGGAGAAGATCAACGACCTCTTCATGCGCGTGAAGATCACTTTCGGCTACATGGAACAGCCGAATCTGCCGAGAGCGCTCGCCCAATGCCGCAAGCAGGGCTGGAAGTTCGATATCATGACCACATCCTTCTTTCTGTCGCGGCGCTCGCTGAAGGCGTCCCGGCATGCCGGCATGCCGGTCTGGCAGGACAAGCTCTTCATCGCACTGGCGCGCAACGCCGCCGATGCGACGGAGTATTTCCAGATCCCAACCGGCCGCGTCGTCGAGATCGGCACGCAAGTCGTCATCTGAGCGGCGTCCCGGCCGCCATCGGACACGGTCGTCTCGAAAGCCGCACCGGGCCAAACGCCTGGTGATCCCGTGCGCCTTAGCAACAAGGTTGTCCTGTCACAGCCAGGTGGCTATATGAGTTTCATTGATGGCGCCCCGAGCGGGGGCGGAAGGCGGCCAAGAAATGCTTAATGCGCCAGGGTCTATGATCGCCAAAAACGTCAGGCGACTGCGCTAAGTATTGAAGGAAGCCTGAGGAATGCTTTTTCGCCGCCGTAAACCGGACAGCTTCTATGACAGGGTCCGTACCCTTGTATGGCCGCGGCGCTCGTTCTCCCGCTCCTGGCAATACATCTCGAAGCGCGTGCTCAGGCTGACCGCTTCGCCGCACTCGATAGCGGCCGGCGTCGCGGCCGGTGTCTTCGCCTCTTCGACGCCGTTTCTCGGTTTCCATATCATCATGGCGACGATCATCTGCTACGTGATCCGGGGCAACGTCATCGCCGCCGCGATCGGTACGATGTTCGCCAACCCGCTGACATTGCCGCTGCTCTGGGGCGCCACGCTCGAACTCGGCCGCTTCATGCTCTACGGGAAATTCTCGTACGAGGGGCCACCGCTCCATCTGGGGCACCTGCTCAGCCATGGCAGCTTCGCGAGCATCTGGGACCCTTGGCTGAAGCCGATGGCGATCGGCAGCATTCCGATCGGGCTCGCCCTGGCGCTCGGCTTCTATTTCTTGACGCGGATGGCCACCAACGCCTTCCGCAGGCAGCGGCGCAAGCGGCTCGCCGAGCGCGCGCGGCGTCGTGCCGCTTCGACGGCCGGCCTCGATGCGCACATGGATATGGCCGCTTCCTGATGATCATCGGCCTCGGCAGCGACCTGATCGACATCCGCCGGATTGAACGGACGCTCGAACGCCACGGCGAGCGCTTCACGGCCCGTATCTTCACGGAAATCGAGCGCGCCAAATCGGACCGCAGGCGCCAGCGTGCCGCTTCCTACGCCAAGCGTTTCGCCGCCAAGGAGGCCTGCGCCAAGGCGCTCGGCACAGGGATGGCGCGTGGTGTCTTCTGGCGCGACATGGGCGTGGTCAACCTGCCGGGCGGCAAGCCCACAATGCAACTCACCAATGGCGCGGCCGCTCGGCTTGCCGGACTGACGCCGGCCAGCCACCGCGCCGTCGTACACCTCACCATCACCGACGATTACCCGCTCGCCCAGGCTTTCGTCGTCATCGAGGCCTTGCCCGCCGAACAAGCGCCATAGTTTGCGAAACCATCGGCGCGACACCGTTGCCCCGGATCGCCCGAGGGACTAAGACGGGCAACCCAGACTGAGGACGACATGAGCGTGAGCGACAAATCGCAGAAGAAATCCGGCGGCCTTGGCGAAACCGTCAGTGTCATCATCCAGGCGCTCATCCTTGCCCTCGTCATACGAACATTCCTGTTCCAGCCTTTCTCGATCCCGTCGGGCTCCATGCGCCCGACGCTGCTGGAAGGCGATTATCTTTTCGTGACCAAATGGGCCTACGGCTATTCGCGCTATTCGCTGCCTTTCTCTCCCGACATCTTTTCCGGCCGTATCTGGGGCAGTTCTCCCAAGCGCGGTGATGTCGTGGTGTTCAAGTTCCCGCCCGATCCGTCGCTCGACTATATCAAGCGCGTCATCGGCCTGCCCGGCGACCGTGTCCAGATGAAACACGACGTGCTCTATCTCAACGGGGTCGCCGTGCCGCGCCAGAAGGTCGGCCAGATCGATAATCCGGACATCACCGAGGTCAATCGGCCCGTCGACGTCTATCGCGAAACCCTGCCGAACGGCGTCTCCTACGATACGTTGGACCTGACGCCGAACGGGCTTGGCGACGATACGCGTGAATTCGTCGTGCCGCCGGGACATTATTTCATGATGGGCGACAATCGCGACAATTCCAGCGACAGCCGCTTCTCGGTCGGCTACGTGCCGGCGGAAAACCTCGTCGGCCGCGCTAACATCATCTTCTTCTCGATCGCCGGCGGGGCGAGCCCGCTTGAGATCTGGAAGTGGCCGTCCGAGCTTCGCGCCTCCCGTCTTTTCACTATGATACGCTGATGCGTATGATGGTGGGATGGAACGCAGTCACTTGAACGGCAAGGAACTGGCTCAGACGCTCGAAGCGCGCATCGGCTATGCTTTTCGCGACGAAAACCGCCTCAGGCGTGCCTTGACCCATGCCAGCGCTCGTGGCGGGAAGGGAGCCGACTACCAGCGGCTCGAGTTTCTCGGCGACCGCGTGCTCGGCCTCGTTATCGCGGAGATGCTTTTCCTGGAATATGACGGCGCCGACGAGGGTGAGTTGTCGCTTCGCCTCAACGCGCTGGTGAACGCCGAGACGCTGGCCGACATCGCGGAGGAGATCGGGCTGATGGATCTCGTGCGCGCCGGCAGTGACATCAAGACCATGTCCGGCCGCAAGCGCATCAATCTGCGCGCCGACGTCATGGAGGCGCTGATCGCGGCGCTCTATCTCGATGGCGGCTTCGAGGTGGCGCGTGATTTCGTACTCAGATACTGGCAGCCGCGCTCCCGGCAGGCCGGCGCCGCACGACGCGACCCGAAGACCGAATTGCAGGAATGGGCGCATCAGGTGTCGGGAGTCGCGCCTTCCTATACGATAGAGAAGCGCGAAGGGCCGGACCACGACCCGGTCTTCACCGTCAGCGTCCATGTGAACGGCTATGACCCGGCCGAGGGCAGTGGCCGCTCCAAGCGCGAAGCCGAGCAGGCTGCGGCGACCGCGATCCTTGTCCGCGAGAAAGTCTGGCAAACCACCGGAACGCCCGAATGACGGAAGAGGCAGCCTCGCCTCCGGAGACGACGCGCTCCGGCTTTGTCGCACTGATCGGCGCGCCGAATGCCGGCAAGTCGACGCTCCTGAACCAGTTGGTCGGCGCCAAGGTCTCGATCGTCACCCACAAGGTGCAGACGACGCGCGCCATCGTGCGCGGCGTCGCCACGCATGGTTCGGCGCAGATCGTCTTTGTCGATACGCCGGGTATTTTCAGTCCGCGCCGGCGCCTCGATCGCGCCATGGTGACGACCGCATGGGGCGGGGCGAAGGACGCCGACCTCGTGCTGGTGCTTCTGGATGCCGAACGTGGCATCCGGGGCGATGCAGAGGCTATGCTGGCGGCGCTTTCCGACGTCCGCCAGCCGAAGGTGCTCATCCTCAACAAGATCGACCGGGTGAAGCACGAGAAGCTTCTGACGCTCGCGGCCGACGCCAACGCCAAGGCGGGCTTCGAGCGGACCTTCATGATTTCGGCACTTAACGGCTCGGGCTGCGGCGACCTTCTGGACTTTGTCGCGGAGCGGCTGCCCGAGGGACCGTGGTATTATCCGGAAGACCAGATTTCCGATCTCCCCATGCGCCAGCTCGCCGCCGAGATCACGCGCGAGAAGCTTTATCTGAGGCTGCATCAGGAACTGCCTTATTCCTCCCATGTCGAGACGGAGAAATGGGAGGAGAAGAAGGACGGCTCCGTGCGCATCGAGCAGGTGATCTATGTCGAGCGGGACAGTCAGAAGAAGATCCTGCTCGGCCACAAGGGCGAGACGATCAAGGCGATCGGGCAGGCTGCGCGCAAGGAGATCGCCGAGATCCTGGAACAGAAGGTGCATCTCTTCCTGTTCGTGAAAGTGCGCGAGAACTGGGGCGACGACCCCGAGCGCTATCGCGAGATGGGGCTTGAGTTTCCCGGCTGAAAGGCCAATCTCCGGTCATGGAATGGCGCGACGAAGGAATCATTCTGGGCACCCGCCGGCATGGTGAGACGAGCGCCATCCTGGAGGTGATGACCGGTGCGCATGGCCGCCATCTCGGTCTCGTGCGCGGCGGTCGCGGCCGCAGGATGCAGCCGCTCCTGCAGCCGGGTAATCGGGTCGAGCTCCATTGGTGGGCGCGGCTGGACGAGCATCTCGGCCTCTTTCAGGTCGAGGCGCTGGAACTCAACGCGGCGCGGCTCTTCGACAGCGCCGTCGCCGTCTTCGGGCTGCAGACGCTCGCCGCGCATCTGAGGCTCCTGCCGGAGCGCGATCCGCACCGGACGCTTTACGAAACGCTCGAGCTCGTCATCGGGCATCTGGACGATCCCGTATCGGCGGCGGAACTCCTGATCCGCTTCGAATTGCTCGTCCTGGACGAACTCGGCTTCGGGCTCGACCTGTCGGAATGCGCGGCGACCGGTTCACGCGACGACCTCGCCTATGTTTCGCCCAAGACCGGCCGCGCGGTCTCGCGGGCGGCTGGCTCGCCCTGGCAGGATCGGTTGCTGGTACTCCCGGCTTTTCTTCAGCGGGGAGCTGGCCGGCGTGGCAGTCCGGCCGAGATCGACGCGGCATTCCGACTGACCGGGTTCTTTTTCGGGCGGCATGTCTATGAAGCGCGTGGCATCGAGCCGCCGGAAGCGCGGGCCGCCTTCCTGTCGGCGCTCAACCGCCAGTTTGCGAATAAGGGGGAAAGTGCCGCATGAGCGAAGTGGAGCTTTATCCGGGCCGGATCTCGCGCCTCGGTTTCGGTCCGATTCCGCACGCCGATCTGGTGAAATTCTCCGGGCTCGAGCTGCTCCAGCGCGTCGTGGACGGGCACTATCCCGCACCGCCCATGGCTGGCCGGCTGAACTTCGCGCTGACGGAGGTGGCCGAGGGCAGGGCGGTCTTCCATGGGCTGCCGAATGAAAACCATCTCAATCCGCTCGGTACGGTACATGGCGGCTGGGCGGCTTCCATACTGGATTCGGCGCTTGGCTGCGCGGTGCACACCACGCTGAGTGAAGGCGAGGCCTATGCCACCGTCGAATTCAAGGTGAACCTGACCCGCCCGATCACGCCCCAGACCGGCGAAGTCGTCTGTGAGGGTCGGGTCATCCACAGGGGACGCACGCTTGCCGTCTCCGAGGCGACGCTGAAGGACGGGAACGGCAAGCTTCTGGCCCTGGGCACCGAAACGTGCTCGATTTTCGCGGCGGGGAATCTCGCCGGCCGGACCGCGCGCTGACCGTCTCCTATTCCGCCGGCACGAGTTCCAGCCGCTGTACCGGCTTTTCCTCGATCGGCCAGTGCACGATCGCCGCGCCGATGGCGAGCGCGACGCTCAGCCACCAGACGCCGTCATAGCTGCCGAAAGCATCGCGCAGATAACCGCCGAGCCATACGCCGAGAAATGAGCCGATCTGGTGCGAGAGAAAGACCACGCCGCCCAGCATGCCGAGATAGCGCGTGCCGAACATCACGGCTACCAGACCGTTGGTCGGCGCCACGGTGGCGAGCCAGAGCAGCCCGGTGATGACGGCAAAGCCGATGACGGTTGCCGGCGAGGGCGGCAACAGGATGAAGGCGACGACGGCCGCCGCCCGCGCCAGATAGATCAGCGACAGGAATATCCGCTTCGAATAATGCTGGCCGATATAGCCCGAGGCCAGCGATCCGATGATGTTGAAGAAGCCGATCAGCGCCAGCGAGATAACGGCGTAGCGCGGTTCGATACCGATATCGCCGAGATAGGCAGGGAAGTGTACGGTGATGAAGGCAAGCTGGAAGCCGCAGACGAAGAAGCCGGCGGTCAGAAGCAGGAAAGAGCGGTGGCCAAGCGCCTCGCGTAGCGCATCGCGCATGGATTGTTCGGCAACCGCCTGCGAAACCTGCCCTGACTGCGCCGTGCCCTTGAGCGGGATCGCCAGGAATGGAATGACCAGCATGGCGATTCCGAGGTAGACAAGCGCATTCATCCAGCCATAGGCATCGATCAGCCCCTGACTGATCGGCGCGAAGAGGAACATGCCCGCCGAGCCCGCTGCGGTGCCGAGGCCGAAGACGAAGCTGCGCTTTTCGGCCGAGACGTTGCGCGCGAAGGCGGCGAGGATAATGCCGAAGGAGCCGCCTGCGACGCCGAGCCCGACAAGCACGCCCGCGCCCAGATGCAGCATTTCAGGCGTGTGGGCCGTCGCCATGAGGAAGAGGCCGGCAGCATAGATGACGGCCGAGAGCGCCAGCACGCGCCACGTGCCGAAACGGTCGGCGATGGCGCCGAATATGGGCTGTCCGAGGCCCCAGAGCAGGTTCTGGATCGCCATGGCCAACCCGAAGGTCGTGCGATCCCAGCCACGATCGGCCAGCATCGGCAACTGGAAGAAGCCCATTGCCGAGCGCGGCCCGAAATTGATCGCCGCGATCAGGCAGCCGCAGATAATGATCAGCCACGGAAGGCCGAGCGATTGGCGGGCGGGAACAGTAGCGGTGGCCATTATGGGTTCTCCGGCGGGGAGCGGCGATCCTAGTGATATCTTCGGGCCAATCAAACGAATAGGTTGCGACGTACGCTTCAATTTTCCTGATGCATAAGCCAGCCGCTATCGGTTGCCGCGCCGCCTTTCCACTTTGGTCGTCGGAGCATCCATGGCCGGAGCTGCCGGAGCATCAATGGCCGGCTCCGAAATCCCGATCGCTTGCGTCCCGATCACATGAACGTTTCGCTGTGGAAGCGCTATCGAAATGCCTGCCTTGGCGAACGCTTCCCTTGCAGCCTTGAGGAGAGCCACCTTCGTAGCCCAGTTATCCGAGGAGGCGGTCCAGTAACGCAGCACGACCAGTATCGCGCTCTCGCCGAGTTCCTTGACATAGGCAATCGGCGCGGGGTCCTTGAGGACGCGCTTGTCTGCTTCGGCAAGGCCCGAAAGGGTACGCAAGGCAAGGCCGATATCGCCTTCGTACGAGATGCGGACCGAGCACTCGTCGAGCCGGCGCGGGTTGCGCGAATAATTCGTCACCGCGCTGTTCCAGAGCTGGCTGTTGGGCGCCATGACATAGAGCCCGTCCCAGGTCCTGAGTTCGGTTGCGAACAGGCCGACCTCCAGCACCGTGCCGGCAAGGCTGCCCACGGCGACATATTCACCGACGCGGAAAGGTCGGAGCACCAGGAGCATGATGCCCGACGCGATATTCTGCAACGTACCCTGCAGGGCGAGGCCGATGGCGAGGCCGATCGCGCCGAGGGCGGCGATGATGCTCGCCGTCTGCACCCCGAACTGGGCCAGAACCGTAATGCCGACAAGAATCAGGATGGCGTAGCGCAATATTTTCGAGAGGAAGATGCGCAGGGTCTCGTCGAAACCGCGGACCCGCTTCAGGCCTGCGAACAGCCATCTTTCCGCCAGCCCGGCCACGATGTAGCCGACCACGAGCAGGATGATCGCGCCCAGGACCGAAAAAGCATATTGGGCGGCAAGGGCGCCGGCCGCCTGGACAGCGGACTGGCCCGCCTCGACAAGACGATCTGTCGTGGCTTCCATAAGACATTTCCTTTCGCGCTTTTATCGACGGACAATGTTGCGAATTTCGCAAATAATTGGCGCGTAATCGTGTTCCCGGCAATCTGGAGCAGACGAAAGCGTTCCGGATGCGCGTGTCGATACCGGCAACTGCCGTCAATCTTCACGGTCGTTCCGGTCGCCGCCGATATCAGCCACAATTTGGCCCAAATTCGAGAGCGTAGCGCGAGATGCTTGCGCGGAAGAAGGCTACGCAGGCGTCCGCACGGGCATATGGCCTTCTTCCTTCACGGAACCATCGTTCAATCATGAACGTCCGAATCCGCGCCGCGCTTGTTGCCGACATAGATGCCCTTCTGGCGATCGAGAACGCCGCTTTCGCGACGGACCGGATTTCTCGCCGTTCGTTCCGCCTGCTCATCGAACGCGATACGGCCTCCGTCCTGGTTGCTGACGAGGGCGACGGCCTCATGGGCTATTGCGTTGTCCTTTACCGCACGGGTAGCGGCGTCGCGCGGCTATACTCGATAGCGGTTTCGCCAGGAACCAACGGACGGGGAGTAGGGAAGGCGTTGCTCCAGGCGGCGGAAGATGCCGCCTTCGAGAATGACAGGCTGATCCTGCGGCTGGAGGTGCGCGAGGACAATCCCCGCGCCATCATGCTTTACGAGAAGAACGGCTATCGCCCCATCGGCAAGGAGCCCAACTACTACGAGGATGGGGCGACCGCGCTGCGTTATGAGAAGATGCTGCGCGGCGACGTACCGTTCGCGACGACCGTCCCCTATTACGAGCAGACCGAGGAATTCACTTGCGGCCCCGCTTGCCTCCTGATGGCCAAGGCTGCGTTCGAGCCTGGTTTCGTGCCAGACGCGGTGATGGAGGTCAGGCTGTGGCGCGAGGCGACGACGATCTTCATGATGTCGGGACCCGGAGGCTGCGAGCCTTTCGGCCTTGCGGTCGCCGCCTATGAGCACGGGCTTGCGCCGGAGATCATAGTCTCCTTCTTCGGCGCGCTTTTCCTGCAATCGGTCCGCAGCGACGAAAAGCGCCGGGTGATGGAACTCGCCCAGGTCGACTTCCGCAACCGGGCCGCCGCCTACGGCGTTCCTGTCGAATACCGGAATTTCGTGCTCGACGACATCCGCCGCGCACTCGGCGAAGGACGTCTGGTCATGGTGCTGGTCAGCGGCTTCATCATGTTCGGCAAGAAGGTGCCGCACTGGGTGCTGGCCATCGGCGACGACGGTGACCATATCATCCTACACGACCCCTGGGTCGAAGACGAACGCGGCGAGACCAAGGCCGACGCCGCGAGCATCCCGATACCCCATTCCATCTTCATGGCCATGGCGCAGTACGGCCGCGAGGGCCTGCGTGCAGCCGTCATTCTGGGAAGGCGACAATGAGCTGGGTCATCCTGACAGGCAGGCAAAGCGATCTCGACCAGTTCGCGACCCCACACAAGATCATCACCAACCGGGACTACCTCGCCCATCCGGCGCTGTTCCAGAACCAGCGCCCCAAGGTCATCAACCTCTCCAACCACTATGGCTACCAGAGCCGCGGCTATTACGCCTCGCTTCTGGCCAGTTCGCGTGGGCACCGCGTCATCCCCACCGTGGAGACGATGATCGACCTTTCCGAGCACAAGCTCTACGAGAGCACGCTTCCGGAGCTCGAGCAGGCGCTCAACAAATGCCGGAAGGAACTCGGCGGCAGCTTTCCGCCGTCCATCACCGTCTTCTTCGGCAACGGCCCGGTGAAGGCGCTCGACCGTTTCTGCAAGCTGCTCTTCGACTGGTTCCGCGCGCCGGCGCTGGAAGTGAAGGTCAAGGACGGCGAATGGGCCTCTATCACCAGGATCGGCCTCCTGCCGCTAGCCCGTATCGCATCGGTAGATAAGCCGCGCTTTCTTGAGGGGCTCGAGAGCTATACGCAGCGCGAGTGGCGTGACAGCAAGGCACGGACGCCTGCGCGCTATTCCTTTGCCACATTGATCGACCCGCACGAGGTGCTGCCGCCGTCGAGCGTCCAGTCGCTCAAGCACTGGTCGCGTGTCGCCGAGAAGATGGGCGTCGAGGTCGAGCCGATCACGAAGAAGGACCTGCCGAAGCTTGCCAACTACGACGCGCTTTTCATCCGCGAAACGACCACCATCGCCAACCACACCTATCGTTTCGCCCGCCGCGCGCAGCAGGAAGGCATGCCGGTGATCGACGATCCCCTGTCGATGATCCGCTGCACCAACAAGGTCTATCTCAACGAGCTGATGGCGCATAACAAGGTGGCCGTGCCGCCGACGGTCATGATCGCGGGGATGGGCGATCTGGAGCTTGCCGCCGACACGCTCGGCTTTCCGCTGGTGCTGAAGATCCCCGACAGCGCCTTCTCGCGCGGCGTGAAGAAGGCGGCGAATTTTGACGAACTGAAGCAACTTGCCCAGCAATGGCTGGAGGATTCCGACCTCCTCATCGCGCAGAAATACATGCCGACCGAATTCGACTGGCGTATCGGCGTGCTGGGTGCCGAGCCGCTTTTCGCCGTGCAGTACCTGATGGCCAAGAAGCATTGGCAGATCGTCAACCACGACCGGCGCGGCAAGCCAGATGAAGGCGGATTCCGCACTTTTACACTTCAGACCGCGCCAGCGGCGGTGATCGATACCGCTGTGCGTGCCGCCCGCTGCATAGGTGACGGCCTTTACGGCGTCGACCTGAAGGAAACGGCGGACGGGGTCTTCGTGATCGAAGTGAACGACAACCCGAACCTCGACCATGGCTGCGAGGATTCCGGCGAGAAGGACCAGGTCTGGGCACGCCTGACACAGTGGTTCATCGATCGGCTCGAGCGGCAGGGGCGGTGAGCGTCAGCCTCTGGCCAAAAGCGTTTCGATCGCCTCGAAACGCTTCACGAAAGCCTTCTCGACCGATTTGACCGGATGCGGTGTGAAGTCGAAGCGGCCGGCCGCGATGCCGCGCGGGCGGCCGAAATAGCGCACGGCCTCGCTTGTCGAAAAGCCGGCCAGTTCCGTCGCCTCGAAATAGGCGGCGATCTGGTCGGCGCGCTTGATCGCCTTTCGCGTGGCTTCCGGCGTTTCCGGCGGCAGGCCGAAACGGACATGGACCGCATGCTGGAGCCGCCGCTCCACGTCCTTGTAGCCGCCGCCTACCACCGATTTGAAGGGCGATATCATATCGCCGATCACATATTCCGCCGCATCGTGAAGAAGGGCGGCGAGCCGGTCGGCGGCTGTTGCCTCGACGAGCGTCGCCGCGAAGATTTCCTCCACCAGAAGCGAATGCTGCGCCACTGAAAAGGCATGGTCGCCGGAAGTCTGGCCGTTCCAGCGGGCGACGCGCGCCAATCCGTGGGCGATATCGCCGATCTCGATATCGAACGGCGACGGGTCGAGGAGGTCGAGCCTCCGCCCCGAGAGCATGCGCTGCCATGCGCGCGGCGGTGCGCCCTCGCGATCGGGCATCAGGCGCTGCCGCTCCCGACATCCGCTGACTGCGGATAGGTGAATTTCGCCCATTCGGGGATGGCGAGGCCGATCGCCACGTCGCCGGCCGTGACCGGCTCGCCGCGATCCACGGCGTCCTTCACGCGATCGATCCGGACGATGGCGAGGCCGTCGTTCCCCGACACAGAGCCGAGTGTGCCGACAGCGCGCCCGCCGGCCGTGATTTCGGCTCCGGGCGCGGGCAGGGGGCCTTCTCCGTGGGCGATAAGAACGCGTCGGCGCGCCGTGCCGCGGTGCTGCATGCGCGAGACAACCTCCTGGCCGACATAGCACCCTTTCTGGAATCCGATGCCGCCGACCTGGTCGAGCAGGGCGTCATGCGGAAAGGCGTCGCCAAGGGCGTAGTCCGTGCCGCTCTCGGCAATGCCGCTTGCGATACGGTAGGTGTTCCAATCCTGGATGCCGGCATCCGCTTCCGGCAGGGGCAGATCGTAGCGTCGTATGACCGTCCCGCTGAAGCGGCTGTCTGAAAGCCATTGCCGTTCATCCGGCGCCACGCCTTCAGGTTCCCATATGACCGCGACTGCCGCGGCAGGCTCCCGCGTGATCCCGACCTTTGCGCGCAGTCGGTAGAGCATGAGCCGCCGAAGGAAATCGTCCACGACATCCGCGCGGCACTCGAGACGGAACGCGCCTTCGCCCGCCCTCGAAACGAGAAAATCGAAAAGAATCTTCCCCTGCGGCGACAGCAAGGCGGCAGAGCGGGCTTCGCCGTCTTTCAGCGTCGAGAGATCGGCCGTGATCAGGTTCTGCAGGAAGTGTTCGGCTTCATCGCCTGAAACGGTCAGGAGCGCACGATCTTCGAGATGGACGACGGGCATGGCGCGGTTCGTTTTGTTATTGCAATCTCACTAGGTATGCGCCGCGACCGAAAGGAGCAAGGCTCCTCGCGGTCGCTTCCATGAAGCCGAAACCACGCGACGTTACGGCTCTACCACTCGCCCGTGTTCGGCATCGACTTCCACGGCTCGGCGGGTTCAAGCGGTTCGCCTTCCTGCAGCAATTCGATGGATATGTTGTCGGGAGAGCGGACGAAGGCCATGTTGCCGTCTCGCGGCGGCCGGTTGATAGTGACTCCGGCATCCATCAGCTTCCGGCAGGTGTCGTAGATATTGTCCACCTTGTAGGCGAGGTGGCCGAAATTGCGCCCGCCCTTGTAGTCTTCCGAGTCCCAGTTGAAGGTGAGTTCGACTTCCGGCGCGCGCTCGGCCCGCGCGCGGTCCGCGTCCTTCGAGGCGGCGAGGAAGATCAGTGTATAGCGGCCCTTTTCGTTGTCGAAACGTCGTGTTTCCACAAGACCGAGTTTGTTGCAGTAGAAATCGAGCGATTCATCGATATCGCGGATACGAACCATTGTGTGGAGATAGCGCATGTGCTTGCCTCGCTTCAGCTGGATGGCCAACACATAGAGCGCGCCCGTCCTCTACGGCAACTATCTCCGTACGTTTTGTTGCAAAGCTGTTGAATAACGAAAATTCGCGTGAGGTGCCTTGTGCGCCCCGTGAATGGCGGTGCTATCCTTACGGAAAGAATCACATCGCGTTGTAGTAGAAGAAAAGGGGTGCGTTCGGATGGGGGACAAGGCCTCTTCGGGGAGGCAGGAAGGCGTGAGCGACGATTTCGCGGGGCGTGAAGGCACCGTCGAAAGCGAAGACCTCGCCGAAGTCTCCGGCGCCATCAAATGGTTCGACGTAGCCAAGGGCTACGGCTTTATCCTGCCTGATGCGACAAGCCCGCAGGTGGGCATGGGCGACGTGCTTCTCCATGTCACCTGTCTGCGCCGCGACGGTTTTCAGACGGCGATCGAGGGAGCCCGCGTGGTCTGCCTCGTGAAACGCGGCGAGCGCGGCATGCAGGCCTTCCGCGTGCTTTCCATGGACAATTCGACTGCCGTCCACCCCGCCGAGCATGGCGAACAGCGCACGCATGCGACCGTGACGCCGGAAAGCGGGCTGGAGCGCGCCCTGGTGAAATGGTTCAACCGCACCAAGGGCTTCGGTTTCCTAACACGTGGCGAGGGTACGGAGGACATCTTCGTGCATATGGAGACGCTGCGCCGCTACGGACTGACGGAGTTGCGTCCGGGCCAGGTCGTGCTGGTACGCTTCGGCCGAGGCGAGAAAGGCCTTATGGCTGCCGAAATTCACCCTGATATGGGGACTCTGCCGATTTCGCACTGAGAATCGGCTTTGGCCGAGGGCAGAACGATGACGGCGCGGGTTCAGCTTTTCTCGACACATATGTTTTTCGCGGCCGGCATGGCGCTTATCGCCATTGCTCTCCTCTTGTCGCCAGTGCGCGCCGGCGAGGCGCCGATGGTCCTGCCGACCGACCCGACCCCTCTTGTCGTCGATGGGGCCAACGGTTCGCATTCCTTCTCGATCGAGATCGCGAACACCCCCCAGGAGCAGGAGCAGGGGCTCATGTACCGGCGGAGTATGCCGGACGACCATGGCATGCTGTTCGCATTCGAACAGAGCGAACCGCTCGCCTTCTGGATGAAGAATACGCCCATGCCGCTGGACCTGGTCTTCGTCAGCAGTCGCGGAGAGGTGAGGGCGATTCGCCATGGCACCCCGTTTTCCACCGACATCATCTCGCCGAACGAGCCCGTGCGCTTCGTCCTTGAATTGAAAGCCGGCATGGCCGAAAAGGCGGGCATCTCGGACGGCGTGGTCATGCACCACCCGGTGATAGAAGCGGCCTCGCACGATCAATGACGGGCATGGCCGCCAAAGTGGGGCGCCATGCAGTTTTTCAATCATGACGGGTTCGATCTGGCTTTCATCGACCAAGGCGACGGAGAGCCGGTCCTGCTCATCCATGGTTTCGCCTCGAGCCACAGTGTGAACTGGGTGACGCCGGGCTGGGTGAAGACGCTGACGGAGGCGGGATACCGCACTATCGCCTTCGATAATCGCGGTCACGGCGCATCGTCGAAAAGCTACGAGCCGGAGGACTACCGCGCGCAGAAGATGGCTGGCGACGCGGCGGCGTTGCTCGACCATCTCGGCATCCCCCGCGCCCATGTGATGGGCTATTCGATGGGCGCGCGGATCGCCGCCTTCACGGCGCTCGACTATCCGGAGAAGGTGGCGACACTGATCCTCGGCGGGCTCGGCGAGGGAATGGTGAAGGGCGTCGGCGACTGGGACCCGATCGCGGACGCCTTGCTGGCCGATGACCCTGCCTCGATAAGGCATCCGAGGGGCCGCATGTTCCGCACCTTCGCCGACCAGACGAGGAGCGACCGCAGAGCGCTTGCCGCCTGTATCCAGACCTCGCGCGACCTGATCGGCGCGGATGAGATCGCCGGCATCTACCAGCCGACCCTCGTGGCCGTCGGTACGACAGACGACATCGCCGGTTCGCCGGCCGCGCTCGCCGAACTGATGCCGCATGGCGAGGCCTTCGCCATCGAGGGCCGAGACCACATGCTCTCCGTCGGCGACCGCACCTTCAAGAAAAGAGTGCTGGAATTCCTGCGCGAGCACCCGATCTGACCGACTGGTTTGAACGCATGCAGCGCGCGAGGCCCGATATGCGTGAACGGCTTCGCTCGACGAATCGTTTTCCAAGCCATCTTGAATCCCGGCACATCAAATCCATTTGAAGCATGCTTAAGGAAATTGCGGTTCAATCGAACCCGGCAATAGCCTATGACGTTTGATATCCGCGATCATGATCGCGAGCGGAAGGGAGAGCGCCGATGAATATCCGCAACGCCGCCAGGAGCGCCGCTGGGCTGCAGGCCGTCGATCCCATCTGGAACGCCGTGCGCGAGGAAGCGGCGGAAGCTGTCGAGCATGACCCGCTGCTCTCCGCATTCCTTTTCTCCACCATACTCAACCAGTCGACGCTGGAAGAGGCGGTGATCCATCGGCTGTCCGAAAGACTGGATCACGCCGATATGGGCGCGGACATCATCCGGCAGACCTTTGCCGAGATGATGCGCGACGACCCCGACTGGAGCACGGTGGTGCGTGTGGATATCCAGGCCTATTACGATCGCGATCCGGCCTGCGACCGCTTCCTGATGCCGGTCCTCTATTTCAAGGGTTTCCACGCGATCCAGACGCACCGGCTCGCCCATTGGCTCTGGGTGAAAGGCCGGCGCGATTTCGCGCTCTACCTGCAAAGCCGTTCCTCGGCGGTCTTCCAGGTCGACATCCACCCGGCGGCGCGGCTGGGGAAAGGCATCTTCATCGATCACGCCACGGGCGTCGTTGTCGGCGAGACGGCGGTGGTGGAGGACAATGTCTCGATGCTCCATGGAGTGACGCTCGGCGGCACCGGCAAGGCCGGCGGCGACCGGCATCCCAAGATCCGCTACGGCGTATTGATCGGCGCGGGCGCCAAGATTCTCGGCAATATCGAGGTCGGCCATTGCTCCAAGGTGGCCGCGGGCTCGGTCCTGCTCACCTCGATCCCGAACAACAAGACGGTTGCCGGTGTGCCGGCCCGGATCGTCGGCGAGGCGGGCTGCGACGAGCCTTCGCGCGCCATGGACCAGTTGCTCGGCAACCAGGACAACGCATTCCCCAACGGTTGAAAGCCCGCATCCGGGCTTTACATGGTGAGGACCGGCGTGCCAGAAGCGCCCCGTCAATTGCGCTTTGGCGCGAGTAGCCGACCGTCACCGGAGAGTTTCCTTGAAGCCCGAAGAAATCAGAAAGCTGGACGCCTATTTCAAGCGGACGTTCAAAAACCCGGCGCTTGAAGTGAAGGCACGGCCGCGCAAGGACGATTCGTGCGAACTCTATGTCGGCGACGAGTTCCTCGGCATCATCTTCCGCGACGACGACGACGGAGAGCTTTCCTACAATTTCTCGATGGCGATCCTGGACGTCGATCTCTGAAACTACTGATCCGTTCGGATGAATGATCGGGCCTTCGCCAGAACTGCCGCGTCGAGCGCCTGCCAGTCGGCCAGCAATCCGCGCGGAAAGCGGTAATTGAGCGAAAGCCCCTTTCCGACGAGAACGTCGCGCTGGCAGGGCGCCAGCGATTCCCGGCTGGCTGCCCCGGTAAGACATCGCGCGACGAACGGTTCGCCATCGCTCCCTCGCCCGACGGCCAGCACCTCGTTAAGATAGCCGGTGTCGGGCTTGAAATCATAAAGCGTGACGTTGTTTCCCGCCGGTTTGCCGGGCTCGATGATGAGCGAGCGGTAGATCGGTTGCAAGCGGCCGCTCATGTCGTGTGACATCGTTTCCGGCTCGAAGGTCAGGAAGAGGATGTCCTTGCGGCCGTCCGTGCCGTTGAAATCGTCGCGTGCCGCATTCGAATAGCCCGCCAGGTCGGGCCAACGCAGATAGAGATCGAGCCTTGCCGCCACGCCGTCATGGCGCGCGTCAGGGAAGCGGATCGCATTGGCCGGAGCGGATAGCACGTTGTTGCCGATGACGATCTCCCGCGGGGAAAAATCGTCCGAATAGCCGCCCATCGAGATCGCGGGGCCGAGCCACCGGCCGGCAGCCGCGATGAGGGCGGAGATGACGGCAAGCGCGGCGAAGACATAGAAAACGCGCAACAGGAACGCGTGATCGATACCAGTTACGTCCGTGAATCCGGCCGGATCGACTTGCTCAGTCATATGAACGACCCCCGGCGCGACGGACTACCAATCCTGGAATTCCGCCACGCTCCTGCATCGGCGACCTTGCGATCTTATGGTAAATGCCGGGTAAACAAGGAGGCTGCGCGGTGCGATACGGCTTGTCAGCGGTCGCTCCGGCCTCTTAACCTCGCGCCATGCAAGCCTGGAGGAATTGCCGATGCCGCTCTACGCCCTGAAGGATGTCGCGCCGAAACTCGACGAGCCCGGCTCGAACTGGCTCGCGCCGGACGCCACGATCGTCGGCGATGTCCGGCTCGGGCGGAATGTCGGCGTCTGGTTCGGCTGCGTCCTGCGCGGCGACAACGAGCCGATCGTCATCGGCGACGGCTCCAACGTTCAGGAACATACTGTCATGCACACCGATATCGGCTATCCGTTGACTGTCGGGCGCGGCTGCACGATCGGCCACCGCGCCATGCTGCATGGCTGCACCATCGGGGATAACAGCCTCATCGGCATGGGCGCGATCGTATTGAACGGCGCGCGGATCGGCAGGAACAGCCTCGTCGGGGCAGGAGCGCTGGTGACGGAAGGCAAGGAATTCCCCGACAATTCGCTGATTGTCGGATCTCCCGCGCGGGCGGTCCGCACGCTCGACGAGGAGGCGGTCGAGCGGCTTCGCTGGTCTGCCGCACACTATGTCGAGAACGGTAAGCGCTTCCTGGCGGATTTCCGGTCGGCCTGACGATCCGAACCCCAAAAAAGGCGGAGCCGGCCCGGGACATGGGCCGGCTCCTGAGCCTGGTCGTTGGGGACGGGGAGGGTGGGGACTCGACCAGGCTTTCGGGTCCGCGCTGACCGCGCGGAGAACTTGTCGCTTCCGCTGGCGCCGATCGATCGGCGCCAGCGGAAATCCGTGTTACCGCACGCTGCCGACTGCAACGGTCGGTGCGCGGTCGTCCCGGATCGATACCCATTCGCCGGAGTCGGTTTCCGACTGCCGCTTCAGATACCGGTATTTGGTGTCGGTCCACGCGAGGACGCGCGGCTCGAGATTGTCCAGGACATAGTCGCCAAGGCTGGTATGTACTGTCAGCACGGCATGGCCGGCGCCGTTCGGCTGGCGCACGACCGTCATCAGCAGGTCGCCGGCCGGGACACCTTTCTCCATCAACTCGCGGCGCTTCTCCAGCGCGTAGTCCTCGCAGTCGCCGTAGCGGTCGGGATAGGACCAGACCTCTTCCTTGCCCCACATCTCCATGTCGGTGCGGGGGATGACGCGGGTGTTAACATCGTTGTTGATCGCGATTATCTCGGCCCAGAGCTGACGCGTCAGTTCGACCGGCGCTTCCTTGGGCGTACGCTCGTTGCACTCGTTCGGCAGCCATTGGCAGAATTCATAGTGGCCGACCGGCTGCGAAGTCAGGTTGCCGGTCGGCATGAACAGGCGTGCAGCCTCCGCCGCTCCGGTCCATGAAGCGAGTGACATTGCCACAGCAGCGATGAGCCCGATGCCTCGTCCCGTTATCATTGTGGTGTCTCTCCGTTTGAGGCCACAATGACAGAAGCGGATTTATTTCACGCAAAATCCCATAGTATAGTTTGAATTCAATATGTATTAGATATGAAGAATTATCGAATAGAATAAATATAGATTTTATATAAAATTTTATTGGTTGATTTAACGGCAGTGAAGTTGTTGCCGGGTCGAAAGGAAACGCGTCGGACAACGGCGGAAAGCCGCGCCAGAACGATGGCTTGAGGCAACAAAAAGGCCGGCGGAGCCGGCCTTTCGAAAGAACAGCCTTGTCAGGATTTTCCGCTTACAAGGCCTTCTGCGTGAAGGCGGCGTCGAGCATTTCGGGCCGCTGCACCACCGCGAACTCGATGGCGATGCCGTCGTCGAAATGGCGCACGACCTGGCCGCGCATCGTGCCGAGCGTCACCTGCACGCCGAGCGCCGGCTTGACCTCGATTTCGATCGCCGCGCCCGACAGCGACAGGTCGATGATGCGGCACTGATACTGGCGTCCGTCCGCGAGCTTGAGCACGCTCATCGGATTGCGCGGCGCCACGCGCTCGTGGCGGCGATCCTCGGGCAGGTCGAGCTCGTGCTTGTTGGCCAGCCAGGTGAGCTGCGCCGCGAGTTTGTCCTTCTTGCGGTCGGAGGCGATGACCGTCATTGCGAACCCGTCCTGCAGACGCCGCGTGATGACGCCTTCGACGCGCCCGATATGATCGATATAGGCAATGACCTTTTCGCCGGGCTCGCCTATACGGTCGGTGCGCAGCGCCACGTTGCCCGGCGACATGTCCATTACCTGGCAGGAATGCTCCGTCCGGTCTTCAAGCATGAAACGGCCGTAGATCTTGACGCGCACACGCTGAAAGCTTCGCCTTTCGACGCGCGACGGCGCGGTATCGAACGCCGCTGACCTCATGATCGCCCCTGACCGGTTCCATCCTCGCGAGCAGGCGAGAATCTCACGCAAAAAATAGGGCTTTTCCGGTTAACAAGCGGTAAGTCGGTGCGCCTGCATCTTCAGGTTTCGCGGCCGCCTTCAAAGACGACAAGGTGGCGGATGCGGCGTCCGTGCCTTCCCTGTTCGGTACCGGCGACTTCATCCGCGCTCGGCGCGATGGCCGGAACGGGAACGGCGGGGCGGTTCTTCAGGAACATGGGCTCGCGATCCGGATCGACGACGCGGATCGTGTCGATCCGGCATTCCACGATCGGGTCGGCACCGAGCCAGTAGGGCTTTTCCACGGCCGAGGCGATGCCGAGGGCCCGGGGCGCTTCCTCCCCGCCGTCGAGCGGCAGCAAAAGGAGTTCGAACGGGTTGGTGCGGCCATTCTGGCTGCGCCCCTCGAACGTGACGACAACGACGGATTTGGTGTGGAAGGCGCTGTGCGTCAGCCGCGCGAGCAGCCGCTGGTCCTTGTAGGCCCAGAGCGAGGGGAGGGCGAAGCCTTTCAGTTCGCGGCCGAAGACGGCACAGAGCCGGGTGCCCGCCAGCCGGAAGACCGCTTCGCCGCGGCTGTCCTTCTCCAGGATGAAAGTGTCGGCAAGCAGCGTCTTTATGTCAGCGGGCTCGATATCGGTGCGCCGTGGAGCCGGCCGTTCGTCTCTCAGCCTGTCCCAATATTGGAACAACTCGATCGATTCGCGCTGTTTCATCCCGTCCCGCTCCAGACCGCTATCGCATTCCTGTCCCATCGGTGAACAGCGAGTCGCCTTCCGATGACCTACATGCGTTCCGCTGCAGGCCGCGTGCCAGTTGGATATTGGTTTGTTCACGGGCGGGGGACGTTAAGGTTAACGATTGGTTTCGATTGCCGCGCGGGGCACGTCATGGCACACGTTTTGAAGGACGCCGTTTACAGCACGGTATTCGACCTTCAGTCAGATTTTCGGGGAGCGTGGGGGCTCGTCGGGGGCCGTTCGGAGCAAGTTCCGAACGGCTTCTTTTTGCGCGGCAGGCGTTCGTGCCCTATTTGTCAGACGACTCAGTATCTCGAAAGCGCCTCAAGTGAGCGATCCGATCATCGACGAACCCCGTCCTTCGGCGGACCCCGAAGAGGAACTGGCGGAACGGGAGCGCGAGCCCTTTTTCAATCTTTCGGGCACGATCGTCGCCCTGATCGCGGCGTGCGTGGGCGTCCAGCTCTTCCGGCTCTACCTTTTGACACCGTCGGAAGACATGGCCTTCGTTCTCCATACCGCCTTCATTCCGGTGCGCTATACGGGACCGTACGATCTCGATCTCTATGCCTTCACCAGCCCCGTCACCTACGCCTTCCTGCATGGCGGATGGATGCACCTCGTCGTCAACATGATCTGGCTGGCCGCGTTCGGCTCGCCGCTGGCCTATCGGCTGGGGCCGAGCCGGTTGCTCGCCTTCTGGGTATTCACTTCGCTTGCCGCGGCGCTCTTCCATTTCCTCGCTCACCCCGACAGCGCCATGCCGGTGATCGGAGCGTCGGGCGCGATCTCGGGCATGATGGGCGCGGCCTCGCGCTTCGGCTTCCGCATGGAACGCCACCACGGAAGGCCGGCTTTTGCCGGACGGATGCTGTCGATCTTCGAAGCATTCCGCTCGCGTGCGGTGCTGACGTTCCTTGCGGTCTGGATGATCGTCAATCTCGTCACCGGGCTTGGCTTCATGTCGCCCGGCATGACCAATCCGATCGCATGGGAGGCGCATATAGGCGGCTTCCTGGCCGGCTTTTTCTGTCTGGCACCCTTCGTCGGGCGCTCGCCCGATCGGGAATCTTGAAAAAGTCGCGGGTCCGGTGCACCATACCGGCGTTGCCGGGGAGAGCGTGATCGGGCATTCGAGGAGGACGCCTATGACCGTGAAATCCATCCTGGACGAGAAGGGCCGTGACGTTTTCACCATCGGGCCGGACGAGACGCTGACGGCCGCGATCCGCCTTCTGGCCGAAAAGCGGATCGGCGCCGTTGTCGTGCTGAGAACCGATGGCGGCATCGCCGGCATCCTTTCCGAGCGCGACATAGTACGCGCGCTGGCCGAAGGCGGCGCGGCGGCGCTGACGAAACCGATCAGCGCTTTCATGACGTCCAAGGTGCAGGTGTGCCGCGAGGAGAATACGGTCAACGACGTCATGGAGGTAATGACGCGCGTGCGCTTCCGCCATCTGCCGGTGGAAAAGGAAGGCAGGCTCGTCGGGTTGGTCTCCATCGGCGACGTGGTCAAGCGCCGGATCGAGGATGTCGAGCGCGAGGCCGAGGACATCAAGGCCTATATCGCGACGGCGTAGCAAGGGCTGCCGGTACGATACGGCTTACTGATCCGCCTCGGCGTTCACCCCTCACCAAGTTCGCCCAGCCACTCGGCCGCCTTGCCTCACCGGGGCTCCCTATCCTCTCCCACAGGGGGCGAGGAGGGAACTGCACCACCCTCTCGGCCAATCTCCAACGCCGATGATTTGCCGGAGCGGTGGTGCCGATCTCCCCCTTGTGGGGTGAGGAGTGGTCGATCAAAGCGACGAACGCCCGGAGCCATAGCGGAGGGCTGGTGTCGCCCCCGAACATGCCTGCACGTTCGGGATAAAGGCGACGGATGAGGGGTGTCGCCGGACAGGACGTGGATAGATTTATGTCCATTTATCTCCCGACCCGTTCTTTCCATTCATCATTCGCGTTTTTTCACTCTGCTCTTCTCCCCGCCTGTAGTTTGACACCGGGTCTTAGAATTACCGGGATTAGGCGGGATTGACCGGGAAAAGGTGGGAAGAGCCCAGAATACAAGGCGTTGCGGGCCATTGGGCTGGGGCGGCGGGCGGCCGCACTTTGACAGCCGGATTTTGAACGGAACGGCCGGACGGCCCGAAACGGCCAGTGGAGGCACCTTGTCCGTGAAAACCCTTCGAGAGATCGTCGAGAAGCCTTCGAGGCCCGGATTTCTGCCCTTTACCAACCGCAGCGCTGGACACCAGCCTGCTCGTCGATCGCCGGAAAAACAGCAGAAATCCAAATCTTATTTCGACGGGCGATCGAAATTGCCAAAAAAAGGCAAATACCATTGAGATTACTGAGACTTAGCGCTACCGAGGGTGCGATTGTGAATTTCGACCGGCTTTTGTGCCAAAATGCAGCTGTTTGCCTCTGAGGTCATTGCGAAGCTCGAACGCGGGCATCCAAATCCTCGAACTCTGTCTTACCATCGACGCGGACATCATACTCGCTGATATGCGAGAGCGAAGCGTCCGCGGATAGGTAGTCGCATTCGGCGGTGCTGCGTACGAGCGCTCCGTAACCGTTCGCCGCGTCATAGCTGATGAACCGAACGAATTTCATCGGTGCGATCTTAGAAGACGCCAGCTCGGCCATCTGCTGATCGAGAGTGCGCGTATTTACGTCCCGGTATGCTGCGTTCCGTGGAGCATCGATCTCATCGATACGCAGAACCTTGAATTCCTGGGGTGTCAGAGCCTGGTCCCCCTTTGTGACTTCTATGCGCTGATAAGACGAGGGAGAGCGCAGCCTCTTCGCCAATACTGTTTCGCATGCGCGGGTGAGTCGAGTGTCGTGTTGATGCCAAGCGTAGTAACCACCGCCGCCTGCCACCAGCAATATCGCCCCAAGAATAAGTGGTGCCGACTTACCCACCGCTGCGCCCCCTCTATGATGCCTGTGAAGACTAGGCTTCTTTCGGCATCATCACGTTCATGACGATGATGTTGCCGTCACCGTGAATGAAGATGTCCCTGGCCTTTTCGGCCACCTGATCTGCCCGACTGTGCGGCAGCGGTTCGCTCCCCTCCCACAACGCCCGCTTGATCTCGTCTATCGTCGACCTTTTCTTGCCCTCGCCGCCTGCACGCATTCCAAAGACCCCATGCTTTTCATCGTGAAGCTACCAGCCTGAGATGCTGGTGAACGCGAGCAATGTCGAACGATCCGTTCCCCTGGTCAATTTCCTCGGCGATCAATTGATATATTTGCGATACCACTTCTGCTTTTTTCAACCGGTTTATCTGGCGAGCGTTATCGGCCAGCCAGTCATCGACTATCTTCAGCGCATCCTCCAGGAGGTCGGCTCTAACTGATCCCGGAGAACTGCCGTCGGCACCGAACATCTCGCCATCGTCGGCGATGAGCCAATTCAGGTTTATGCCGAATCGGTCTCGGTAATGCGCCAGAAACCAAAGCGGCGGCTCATGGTCGCCGCGCTCATAAAAGCCGATCGCGGCCGCATCCAGCCCGATTTTCGGGGCAAACGCAGTCCTTGTTCGATAGCCGACGCGCAGGCGCGCCTCGATAAGCCGCTGACCTAGCGGGGTTTTTACCTTTGCAGGCCTCGCCATCCATCAATGTTGGCTTTTCCAATTTACAAAGTTGGTTTTGCCAACTATCCTTCCTTACCTACAGAACCACACCACCGAAGAAAGGGAGGCCGGCCAGGGCCTCCCTTTCCCGAAGGAGCCACTATGGACTCGATCGCCCGCGCGGCCAAGATCAGGGCGGACCTTTTCACCGCAGGATATGTCCTCCGCGACATCGACCGCGCGTTCAACCTTCCCCTCGGGACCGCCTCGAACACACTACGCGAGCCCAACCCCAAGGGCGAGGTGGCGATCGCCGCTGCTCTCGCATGTGAACCACAGAAACTGTGGCCCGAGCGCTACGAACTCAGCGGTCAGCGGAAATCGCCTCAACCTCTCAAGAACTATCAGAAGCCTGCACCGCGCTGGCAACGTCGAATCGCACGGAGCGCGTAGACATGCGCCGTGTCGAAATCCGCCCAGCGTTCACCCTGCAGCAGCCGCTCCGCTCACCCACCGTCCCCGCGTGGGCAGCGCTTTTCGTCGGTATGCTCATCGCCACAATCGCCGTGTCGATCGCGGCTCTCGTCATGCTCGGCGGTGCCCACTGATGGTCACGCTCGGCGATCCCTTCCTCGACAAGCGTATCGAGGCCGCCTTCGAAGCGGTCCGTGGTGCGTTTCCTTATCTGGAGACGGCCGAGATCATCAGCCCGCCGATGGGCGCCACGAACGGCGCCGTGCTGGCCCGTCAATTGGTCATCCACATTCTCGTGGAGACATTCGATATCCCCAAGAAGCAAGTGGACCGCGCCGGGCTGGCCGAACGGTCGACTGCGCGCATGGCCTGCCACGCCATCAACGATTACCGGGCCTCGCCGCGTTTCGCGGCCTTTGCAGACCGGATCGTCGAGGCCGCCAAGCTCACCGTTGAACGATGGGAAGAACAGTATGGCTGAATTCCTGACCATTGCGCTTGCAGATATCATCGTCCCGGAGCGGTTGCGCATCGTCGAGGAAGATCACGCCCTCGCGATTTCCGCCTCCATCGTCGAACACGGGCTCCTCAACCCGATCACGGTGCGACGGACCCCGCCCGCGACAAAGCCGTTCCGGCCCTTCACCCTTATTGCCGGCGCGCATCGGCTGCGCGCGATCGCGCTGCTCGACGAACAGCAGATCGAGGCCACGATCGTCGATGCCGACAAGGCCGAAGGGCAGCTCATCGAAATCACCGAAAACCTGTTCCGCAACGAGTTGTCGGCGCTCGACCGCGCCATGTTCGTCATGTCCTATCGCGAGATATGGGAGGCAAAGTACGGCAAGGTTAGGCCGGGCAATCGCGCAAACATTGCGCAATTGATGGAAGACGAGGCCGCGGCAGGCTTTTCCAAGCACATCGCTGACCGGCTCGGGCTCTCCCGTCGCTCCATTGTCTATGCCCAGCAAATCGCGAAAAGCCTGGCGCCCGATCTGCGTCGCACCCTTCGCGGAACTCCTGTCGCCGACAATCAGAGCCAGCTCCTGAAACTTGCCGCCATGGAGCCGGCGCGCCAGAAGAAGATCGCGCTCGCCTATTCGGAGAAACACAATCTCGGCAAGGCGCTCGCGCTGACCGACGACAATGCCAAAGCCAAGGAAGATCACTCCGCCCAGGATGGCTTCTATGACCGGCTGACCGCCACCTGGGAGCGCGCGGACGAGAAGACGAAGGCGCGGTTCCTCGAACACATCGGCGCGTCCATCGAGAAGCCTCGGGAGAAGCTGCCCAGCGTCTCCGAGATCGTCGGCGGGGGTGCCTGACGATGCCGGATTGCTGCGCCATCCCCGGCTGCGACAGCGCAACGCCCCGCAACAATCCGATCTGCGTCGGCCACTATTTCGCGCTGCCGCCTCGGCTGGCCCGCCTGATCGTGCGCGCCAGCATCGAACGTGACCGCGCCCATGATGACGCGCTGCGTTCGGCTCACGCAGCCACGCTGGACCGGTATCTCCAGACCGCACGGAACCACCTGCCGAAGGAAACGGCAGCCGCGCCAGCCGAACCGGATGCTTGGTCCGAGACCGGCTACCGGAGGGTCGCTCCGTGAGCCGCAAATCGCATCCCGACCAAGGCGATCTATTCCACCAGCCCGTCTATCCTTCACGGATGGCCGATCAGAACCTCGATCTGACCGGCTTCCGGTCGAAGTTGAAACGCGCCATGTCGCGCGCGCTCAAGGAATGCGCCGCATCGCGCACGGAAATCGCGATGCGCATGGCCGAAGCCCTCGGCCAGGACAGCTTTTCGCTCGCCACGCTCAACGCATACACGGCCGAGAGCAATGAAACCCACGACATCAGCGTGGTCAGGCTCAAGGCTTTCGTCCGGGCCACCGGTGCCAACTGGTTGTGGGACCTGATCGTCGCCGACGACGGGTTGACCATGCTGGTCGGCGACGAGGCGCGCCTCGCAGAGATCGCGCTCGTCCAGCAGGAGCGCGCCGCACTCGACGATCGGCTCCGCCAGCTCAAGGCGACGCCGGTCCATATCGTCCGGAGGCAACGCTGAATGACGGGCGGGGGCGCAAGGGCGGGAAAAGAATGGTTCACGCCGGCCGAGATCGTGGCCGCGCGGTCGCCGGAACTACCAGCGACCAGGGATGCATTCACGAGATTGGCGGTCGCCAGTGGATGGCGGGCGGACCCCGCCAAGGCGCGCGCGGTCGGCGGGCGAGGCCGGAGCAGCTGGGAATACCATCTGTCCGTCCTGCCGGCCGGCGCGCAGGCGCGCCTGGCGCTCCTGCATGCTGTATTCACGACGCCGGAAGAACCGCAGCGCAGTAGCGCGTGGGGGACCTTCGAAGGCCTCTCGAACGGCTATAAGCGGGAGGCGCACCGCCGCCTCCACGCTCTCCTGGTCATGGAGAAGCACAAGGCCGCGGGCTCGACCGAAACAGCTGCGGCTGCACTTGCCGCGCACGATGCAGGCGTATCGTCCGCCACCATCTTCAACTGGAAGCGCCTCGTCCGGGGCGTCGCCCGCGCCGATTGGCTGCCCGTGCTGGCGCCCTCATGGCAGGCAACGGCTACGTTCGCCGATTGCCATCCGATGGCGCTCGATATCCTGAAATCCGATTGGCTCCGGCCCGAGCAGCCGAGCTTTTCCAGCTGCTATCGCCGCATGCGCAAGGCCGCGTCGAAGAATGGCTGGCTGCCGATCCCATCCGAGCGCGCGTTGCGCCGGCGCGTCGAGGCCGAAGTGCCGGCCGGCGTCATCACGCTCGCCCGGAAGGGCAAGGAAAAGGCCAAGACGCTCTATCCCGCGCAGAAGCGCATCCGGACGCATTTCCACGCGATGCAGGCCGTCAACATGGACGGCCACAAGCTGGACGTGTTCGTCCGGCTCGCCGACGGTCGCATCACGCGCGTGCACCTGCTCGTGCTGCAGGATCTCTATTCCGGCCTGATCGTGGCGTGGCGCCTCGCCGAGTCGGAAAACAAGGAGACCGTCCGCCTGGTCATCGGCGACATGGTCGAGATCCACGGTATCCCGGAGAAGATCTGGCTCGACAACGGCCGTGCCTTCGCCTCGAAGTGGATCACCGGCTCCATCCCGAACCGCTATCGATTCAAGGTCCGCGACGGCGACCCGAAAGGCCTGCTCGCCACGCTCGGTGTCGAGATCATGTGGACGAAGCCCTATTCGGGCCAGTCCAAGCCGATCGAACGCGCCTTCCGCGACCTCGCCGACAACATCGCCAAGCATCCGTTCTGCGCCGGCGCCTATACCGGCAACCGGCCGGAGGCGAAGCCGGAGAACTACGGCGCCAGTGCCGTTCCTTTCGAGGCTTTCCGCGATCATGTCGCCCGCGAGATCGCCGACCATAACGAGCGGCCGGGCCGTACCTCCGATGCCTGCCACGGCCGCTCCTTCCTGCAGACATTCCAGGAGAGCCTCGCCGATCCAGCCACGCTGATCCGGTGGCCGTCACAGGGCCAGCGCAAGCTCTGGCTGCTCGCCGCCGACCGCGTCCGCACCCAGCGCGGCTCCGGCGAACTTCATTTCTACGGCAACCGGTATTGGCACGTGACCCTCAACGGTCACGCCGGCCGGCTCGTCACCGTCCGCTTCGATCCCGACCATCTGCAGGAGCCGGTATCGGTCTACACCGAGGACGATCAGCTGATCTGCGAGGCCGCCTGCATCGCGGCGACCGGGTTCGACGACGTCGACGCCGCCCGCCAGCATGCACGCGATCGCGGCGCCCATCAGAAGGCGATCGCGGAGCAGAGGCGGCTGGCCGCGAAGCTGTCGGCAGACGATCTCGCCCGCATCTACGGCGCCGGCGACAAGCCGGCCGCGCCGCAGCCGATGCCGCCTGCAGTCAAGCGCATCGCCGTCGCCGGCGGCCGTCAAACGCCGGAGCCGATCGACCAGGAAGAATTCGAAGCGAGCTTCGCGGCAGGGCTGCGGCTGCTCGACACCGATGCCGACATCATCCCCTTCCAGCCGAAACGTACGGAGGCCGGCTGAAAAAAAGAAGGCGGGAATAACCCGCCTCCAGAAACGGCCCGCAGGGGCCTCAAGCAACGAGGAAGACGTACATGAACGAACATACAAATACAATGGCCGCGACATGGGCGCTGCCGATCAGCCTCCCCGACACTACCGGCAATCGTCCCGGCCGCACGGCCGACGACGTGAAGGACTGGCAGGAACTGACCGTCAAGGTCGCGGAGATCGCAGTCCATAACAACTGGTCGAAGGCCGAGGTCTCGCGGCGCTCCAGCGTGCCGGACGGGACGCTCAATCAATGGTTCTCCGGCAAATATGCCGGCCGCCTGGACGAGACGAACAACCGCATCCGCCAGTGGCTCGACGCCATCGAGGAAATGTCCGCGCTCGGCGCCGGCATCCCGCAATCGCCGGTCTTCATCAAGACACGCACCGCCAACGAGATCATCGAGACGCTGACCTATGCGCAGATGATGCCGGAAATGGCCATCATCACCTTCGGCGCGGGCATGGGAAAGACCATGACGTGCCGGGCATACTGCTCGACCCGGCCGCATGCCTATCTCGTCACCATGTCGCCGCACACGAAGACGGTGCACGGCATGCTGACGGAGATCGCCGCCGCCTTCGGGATCTCGCAGCATAATCCGGCTCGGCTTCATCGCTCGATCGGCGAACGCCTGCAGCGGAACGGTCGCAAGACGCTGCTGGTGGTGGACGAGGCACAGAACCTCGTCGATGCGGCGATCGACCAGCTGCGCAATCTCCTCGATGTCAATGAGTGCGGCATCGCCCTTGTCGGCAACGAGGAAATCTACGGCCGGTTCGCCGCCCGCTCGGACGGTCCGTCCTACGCGCAGATCAAGCGCCGCATCGGCAAGCGGCTGAAGCGCCTCGTCCCGTACAAGGAAGACATCGTTGCTCTCATTGACGCCTGGGGGATCGCCGATCCCGCAGCGCGATCGCTCCTCACCGGTATCGGCAACAAGCCGGGCGCGCTCGGCCAGATCGACAAGACGCTGCGCCTGGCTGGCCTGCTCGCGGCCGGCGAAAGCACCAAGATCGGCGAGAAGCATATCCGCGCCGCCTGGTCCAACCGCAGCGTGGAGGACTGATCCATGAAGAAGATGTCCTATCAGGTGAGCGACGGCCTGTCGGAAATGGCGCGGATCTTCGACGAGTACGCCTCCGGCAGCCGCACCGTCGTGGAGCGCGACGTGCTCGCCCTTCGGCGGGCGGCAAAGCTCCTCGCCAATGCAGCGCTCGACTTGGAACACGAAGTCTCCCGCCTGCGCTGGAACGATCAGGCCCGCAGGGAACGGACGACGGAAATCGTGCTCGACCAGGTCAAGGAGCCGGGCTCCAATATCCGTCTCTTCCCCGTCATCCCGCGCCCGTTTGGTGACCATAGGGGTGCGGTATGAGCGCGGTCGATCCCGCCGGCAAACTGATCGCTGCGGCGCAGGCGGTGGACGTCATGGACGCCGCCGGCCGGATCATCGCCAACCCCTCGCGCCATGCGCCGGCGGCCACGGCCGCCGAGGTGCTGGCGCTGGCGTGGGCCGCCGAGGGCCTCAACGCCATCGTGATCGAAGCGGAGCTGCTCGTCCGGGCGCTCAACCTGCCGATCACCGGCAACGATCGTCGGGACGCCGATCGCGACAGCGCCGTCTACGCCCAGATCGCCACGCTGCAGCGCCAGTTCGCGCTGCTGCACGCTGGCGCCGAAACCATTTCCACCGAAGGAGAAGAAGATGGACGCAGTCATTCTTGAGGACCGTCCGGCCGGCGAAGTGCTGGTCAACGGCAAATCCTACATGCCCGACGCCAAGGGCAACCTCGTGCCGCTGGAATCGGTCAAGCCGGTGGACAAGCTCGAAGACGAGACCGTGCGCAAGATCATCGGCTACGCCGACGATCTCTCCGCGCAGGTGACGCGCTTCCGCATGCACACCTTCGACGATCTCGGTGATTTCGAGGCGCTGCTCGCGCAGGAGTACGGGGCAACCAAGGGCGGCGCCAAGGGCAACAAGACCTTCATGACCTTCGATGGGCTGATGAAGGTGCAGGTGCAGGTGGCGGATTTCATCGACTTCGGTCCGCAACTGCAGATCGCCAAGGCCCTGATCGACGAGTGCCTGACTGAATGGTCGGCGGAAAGCCGCGCCGAGATCCGCGCCATCGTCACGCGAGCCTTCAACGTCGACAAGGCCGGCCAGATCAATCGCTCCGAGATCTTCATGCTTCTCCGAATGGATATCGAGGACGAGCGCTGGCGGAGCGCAATGGCCGCCATCCGCGACGCCATGAAGGTGGTCGGCTCGAAGACCTATGTCCGCTGCTATCGCCGCGACAAACAGGATGCGCCGTGGCGCGCCATCACCATCGATCTGGCGAAGGCATAGGGGGCGGCGATGGGTATTCACCGGCACATTCGAGAGCAGATCGGGCTGGCCGGCTTCTATGCCGAGGACGGCGCTTTTCATTCGGCGGCGCGCGTGTTGCGCGATCTGGCCGACCAGGTCGAGGACCATGCGAAGAAGTGCGACGCGTTCATCGAACACCTGATCGCGAAGGGTGAAGTTGAGCGGGAGAAGGACCATGGCTGATCCCGTCCTCTATATTTCGCCCGTCGTCTTCTCGATCGTCGAACGCGCGCTTGCCGCGCATAGCAAGGCCTTGGAAGGCATCAGCGCCCTCCAAGACTACGACACCTACTGCAATACCCGCCGCTCGGCCGATAGCGCGCTGGAACTGGCCGTTGTCCAGATCGGGGCGGCTATCCGCGACAAGGGCAGCGAGACCGCCGTGCGCATCGCCGGCATCCGTAGCACGTCGACAATGGGTCTTAGCGGTGCGTTGTCGAACTGGCTGACTGCCGCGCGGAAGAAGCTCGCGGTGTTCCAGGACAACTGCCCCGGTCATGTCGCCTCATGCGGCGATGCGAAGATATGCGGCCGCTGCGGGATGCACATCGACGAGCTGCGGCCATGACCACTGGAGCCGGTCCGATCTGTCATGGCGGGCATGCGAATTCAGTTATCGTAGGATTGCAGCAGTTTCCGTGTGCCCGTCAGGAGCCGACGGTACTCGGTTGCAAAGGCCTGAAGGGCCGCGATCTCGCCGACGGCTCTAGAGAGGTGAAGCCGGTCGACCTGTTCTATCTGGCCATTTGCAATTTGCACCAGCGTGCGATCCTCGGCGGTTCCGAGGCGGCAAAAGAACGTTGCCGAACGGTAACACTCGACAAGATTTGCGTTGAACAGCTTCTGCGCGTCCGCGACCATCGGGTCGTTGAGGGCCGCGCTGAAGTGTTCGAGGCCCGCCTTAATCAACTGCAAACTCGGCGGTGGCGCCAGATCGGGCTCTTGGTTCATGCGTCGCAAAAAAGCGTCGAGATTGGTACTGAACGGCAGAAGCACATTCTCATACTTCCACAGCACATCGTGCGCACGCTCTATCTGCAATCGGTCTGCGCGAAGGTTGAGCTTCACCAGGCTATCGTGTCGATTTTGCTGATGTCGGTCCGTGGCGAACATCGCAGCAACGGTCAGAAAAGCAGCACCGATGGCGAGTACTCCCGCAATAAGGGTTTGCCATTTTCTCAGAGGATCGTGAAACGTCGCGACGCCTCCGATCGCTATTCCCAGGGCCACGCCCATCAACGTGGCAGTTGCCAGATTTATGGGCGTCAGCCAGTCCGTCTTCTTCATCATTCGTCTCCCGCCTTTGTGGAGCGTAGCGAATGGAGCCGGTTCTCGGCAATCACCATGTCGGGTGAAGGCTCGAAGGCAGGTGCCGCATGAGCGGCCCGAAACCCTGCCTCGGCTATCCCAGTCGCACCGCTGCCGTTCTGGCGCTTCGCGACCAGGGCATGACCCAGGCTGCGATCGCCGCGAAGATCGGGATATCGGCTGGCACCGTCTCCGCGCTCGAATGCTCTGCCCGCCGCTGGCGCGGCTTCCAGCGCACCGGCCGGATGGATGCCTGCCGGACCATGCATCTTCCCATCGGTATCCTCCAGCGCCTGGCGCCGGCCGCGCGCACGCGTGGCCTGACCCGCGAACGGCTGGCGACCCTGATAGTCGAGACCGTGGTGGAAGAAGGTCTGATCGACGCCGTCCTGGACGATGGGGGCGCGTCATGAAGGCGGACCTCTTCGGACCGCGGCCGTGCGCTAGTCGGCGGGTGATGATGAAGGCCACGGATCATGGCGAAGCGCCGGGTCTGATGCCCGGCTGGCGCACCGCGGAGGGCGCGCGCTTCGAGTGTGCGAAATGCGGCCATGACGAGGGTTGGCATTTCGACATGAAGCCATCCGAGATCCGGCGCGGCCTGCCGTGCCCCAACTGCAATGGAGCCGGATCATGAGCGCGATCGCCGCCATCCATGTTGCCCGCAAGCAGCTCGGCCTGGACGAGGACACTTATCGCGCCCTTGCCGTCCGCGTGACGGGCAAGGGCTCCGCGAAGGATATGACCGAGGCCGAGCGCCAGCGGCTCCTCGAGGAGTTCCGCCGGCGGGGTTTCAAGAAGGCTTCGACCGGCTCTCGAAAGAAGCTCGAAGGTCGTTACGCCGCCAAGCTGCAGGCGCTGTGGATCTCCGCCTGGAACCTCGGTCTGGTCGAGCACCGGGAGGATAGTGCACTGCTCGCCTTCGTGAAGCGCCAGACGGGCATCGAACACGTCCGCTTCCTCCATTATCCGGAAGACGCCAACAAGGCGATCGAGGCGCTGAAGGGCTGGATGGCCCGCGAAGCCGGCGTCGACTGGTCCGTGGACAAGTTCATGCCCGACTATGCCCGCGAACCCGGCTGCAAGATCGCCCGCGCACAGTTCGCCATACTCCACCGCATCGATCCGGCCTTTGCCGAGATGAACTCGCTGGTGCATTGGCTGCTTGTGAGCCGCCGCGATCGGCCCGGCACCCCGGCCCATATCGAGGATTTCCACTCCGAACACTGGCCGGCCGTCATGAACGCGCTCGGCGAGAAGATCCGGGAGGCGAAGTCGGCATGAAAAAGCTCATCGACCACGAAGCTTTCCGACCGGAGGCTTTGCGGCAGACGCTCACCACGGGCCTGAAGCTCAAGAAGATCATGCTGAAGAAAGGCATCGACCGTTGCCGCTGCGAATGTCCGCGGTGCGGCGGAACGATCTACGCCGGCCTCGTCGGCCACAAGAACCATCTCCGCATGGCCTGCGAAGGCAAGTGCGGCATGAACATGATGGAGTGAAAATGCATAAAATGCATATTCATCCGTGCCGGCCCTATGCTGACGGGATCCTGTTCGACGACATGGTCGACGTGCCGATCTCCGCCCGCAACCGCCTTGCGCGGCGCGGCGTCGTCTTCCTCACCGAATTCCGGGCGAACGGCCGGCTCTACGGCGGCAGCATCATCGCCGACAGCATGTCGGCAGCCGGCCAGATCGCCTTCGGCCGTGGCCTTGATGAGACGATCGTCGGCACGCTCGTGAACACCGGCGCCGGCGATCTGCCGGATGGAGTTCGGCCATGAGCGCGCGTCGTCGCATGACAGGGCGCGTGAAAGTGCCCTTCGATCGCATCGAGAAGATCGCGGCCGAGGAACTGGCCGACATGGCGCTGGCGAAGGCGAGCGGCACGAGCTGGAAATTGACCCGCCATTCCGCCTTCTATCGCTGCAAGGATGGTTCCTTCACTCTCCAGCTCGTCTGGCATGGTGGGAACGGCCAGACCCTCACCTCCACGACGCGCGGCATTCGCCTGGAGGTCCGGTGAACGCCGATCGCGAACGCGCGTGGTTCTCCCCACTCCTCAACCGCATCGCCGATGTGGCCGGAGAGCGGGCGGCGCTGCTGCTCGGCCGCGAGAAGGCCTGCCAGGTTATCTACGTGCCGCGCGATCCGACGCCTGACCACTGGATCCCGAGGCTGATCGGCGTTGAAGCAGCCCGGGCGTTGGGCGAAGCCTTCGGCGGCCAGAAGCTGGAGATCCCGCCGGCCCTCAACGGTCAGAAGCGTCAGCGCGATCGGACGATTGCCGAAATGAACGGCAAAGGCTATTCAATCAACCAGATCACACAGGCGCTCGGTGTGGCCCGGTCCACCGTCAAGGACCATCGCCGCCGTTTCCGCGCCGCTCACGAAGACGATCAGGGATCGCTCTTCTGACGAATCGCAGGGCGAAACCGCCCTCCCGACAGCACCCCGCGAACCAGCCATACCTTTGATCCTGCCGGCCGGAGGTTTCTCCGGCCGCTCGTTCAGGATCGGTCATGGCCAAATTCTCCGCAGTCTCGCTCGCCCGCCTCGAAAGCGCGCATCCGCTCCTGCAGAAGGTCATGCACGCGGCGATCGAGAAGTACGATTTCACGATCCTGCAGAGCCAGCGCGGCCGTGCCGACCAGGAAGAGGCCTTCCGGAAGGGCAACACGCATGCTCATTTCGGCCAGTCGGCACACAACTGGTCGCCGGCAATCGCCCTCGATGTCGCGCCCTATCCGATCGACTGGAAGGACGCTGCGCGCTTCGTCGCCCTCAACAAGGTGATCGGTTGCTTCAATCCGGAGACCGGATTTGGCTACGGGCTGGCGAAGGACATGCAGATCCCGCTCCGCTGGGGCGGCGACTGGAACTTCAACGGCAAAACCACCGACGAACATCTGGTCGACCTCCCGCACTACGAGCTGCATCCGTGGCGGACCTGGGCGAAGAAGTCGAAGCTGTTCAAAGGATGAACCAATGAAGCTCTTTGAGGTTGAGATCGACAGGCCGGTGAAGCGGTCGACCTATTTCGTCGTTGCCGATGGCTATGACGCCGCCGAAGAGATCGCCCAGCTGAATGAGACGAAAGACGGCGGCCGGAATGGCGGCGTCCTTTCGATCAAAGACCACGGCGACGTCGAAGGTGAGGATCGCATTCTGCTGCTTCCCGCCGGCCTCGGTTTTTGTGCCTGACGATGCTGCGTAAGCCCGCCTATCGTCTGTCGCGCCTCGCCTTCTGGTGGTCATTCGTCCTCGCCTGGGGCGTGATCCTGGCGATAGTCGCTGGCGCGCTTGCCGGCTGGCATGACGCGGTGGCGATCGGCGGCATCACCATCCCCTCGATGGTGGTCATGATCGCCGCGCTGCTCGGCATCCATCGTGCGTTCGGCGCCATGGACCTGCGCGCCATCACGGCCGCGGCCGGCCCCGACACCATCATCGATCCGAACAGAGAAGGAGCCGCCGAATGAGCCTCTTGAAATGGTTGGGCGTAGAGCCCGAAAAAGTGCCGGACGTCGTAGATGCCCTGGCCAAACGCGGGACCGAAGAGGTCACGAAGGACGTCTCCACGCTCGCGAAGAAGACGCTGGATGCTCTCGAAACCGGAACCCGCTCTATCTTCACCAAGCTGACCGAGTTCGAAAGCCAGCTTGTCTCCGAGATCGAGAATAGGACCGACGTCCTTGCGGAAGTCCGCCTTGCTCTCAGCAAGCTGCGCTCGATCGATGCCGGTCCGGTGGCGGATCAGCCGGCCGCCGCCGCATCGGTAAAGCTTTCCCCCGCCGAGTTGCAGCCGGCGCCGGCCGCCTCCGCTGATAGCACCGGCTCTGCTCCTCCCGTGCCGCCAGTCACGGCATCATGACCGCCGCAGCCGCCTGGACCTTGCTCGTCCGCATCCTGACTTTCTGCATCCCGGTCCCGGTGATCGCGATCGCCGCGATTGCAGGCTGGCTGTGGATCGACCGGACAAGCGCCGTGCGCCAGGCGGTCGACAGGGCGACGACAGAGCTGGTCGCGGGCGGCCAGATCGCGGCGTTGAAGGCCGATCTGGCGGCGGCACAGAGGGAGAAGATGGCGACCGATTACGCCTATGCGGGATTCAGCAGGCGGATGGCAGCCGATGCAGCGAAGGACGGGGAACAGAAAGATGTGGCGCTACCGAAGGCTCTTGCCGATCGTCCTTGGACTGTTGAGCAGCCTGACATTGATTGGGTGCAGCGCTGATGCGCAGCGCTACGTCGACAGCGCCGCGGCGAAGGCTGTCGCCGATCGGCCTGTCGATCTTCCGGACCTGCCTCCCGATTGTCGCTTGCGCGAGCCGCATGCGCCCCTTGTCGTTGGCCAGGACGCACGGGTGCCGTTCCGCGCCGAGCGCGATGCGCTCGATCGCGAGCACCGGCGCGAGGACCGCTGCAACGGCTGGTACGACGATTTGAGGACGGGGATGAAGGGGGCGATCACGAAATGAGCGAGAGGGATTTCGATCTCGCCAGCCTGCGGGCTGATCAGGAGCGCGACGCCGGCGTCGCGCGGATCCAGGCAGCGGTCCGGGGACAATTTGCCTCCGTCGAGGTTACCGGGCCGCTGCTCTGCGATTGCGGTGCCGAGATCTCGGCTGCGCGCCGTGCGGCCTATCCGAACGCGCGAGACTGCGTCGATTGCGCCACCTTCCGCGAACGCCAGCGGAGGTTCGGCTGATGGAGTTCGTGAAGGACTGGGCCGGCCTCATCCTCTCCATGATCGCGATCGGCACCACGCTCTACACGTGGGTGACGTCCGGCTCGAAGGAGGCGCTCGACGAGATCATCGACCTGAAGAAGGAGATCGACGAAGCCGAAGACAAGCTTACGCGCGATCGCGAAACGACGGCTGCGGCGGTGAACGGTCGGTTCAAGCTGGTCGAAGACCGGGTGCTGGCGCTGGAGACGGACTTCAAACATCTGCCGGAACGGGAACAGGTGCACCGGATTGAGCTGGGCCTCTCCGAACTGAACGGCAAGTTCGAGGTCATCTCCGAGCGGCTGAAGCCGGTGCAGGCGATCGCCGACCGGCTGCAGGAACTGGAATTCGAGAGGGCCAACGGCAAATGAGCATCGATCGCATCATGCGCGAGGAAGCGCGCCTGGTCATCCTGAAAGCTCTGGCCGATGAGCCTTCCGAAACCTTGAACTCCAGTCTCTTGGGCGAGGTCCTCGCGACGTTCGGCATCTACAAGCCGCGTGAATGGGTCCATGCCGAACTGGGTTGGCTCGCCGAAATGGGCGCGATCACCATAACGGACGCCGGTTCGGTGAAGATCGCCCGGCTGACCGAGACAGGGCATCGCCACCTGCGCCGGGAAGTCGCTCTACCGGGCGTCAAGCGCCCATCGCGGCCGGAGGCCTGATATGGCGCGCGGTCGCGGCCGGCTTTCCGGCATCGAGCTATTGCCTGACGAGGCGACGCCCATCATCGCATGGGCGGCCGAGCAGCTGCAGGACCGCGATCGTACCCAACAGGAGATCTACGAGGAGTTCTTCGGAAAGCTTCAGGCCCTGCAGGCCGAGTACCGCGGCGAGCTGGAATTCACGATCCCGTCGCGATCGGCGTTCAACCGCTATTCGATCAAACAGGCCACGCTCACCCGGCGCCTTGCCGAGACGCGCGAAATTGCGGGGGCGATCGCCGGCAAGTTCGACGCCAAGGCATCCGACGATCTCACGTTGATCGCGGCCGAGGCGATCAAGACGCTCGTATTCGAGGTTGTGACGGCCGCCGGCGAGAGCGGCATCGACCCGAAGGGGGCGATGAACCTTGCCAGCGCATTGTTCAAGGCCGCCCAGGCGCAGGGTGTTTCCACCGCGCGGCGGCAGAAGGTCGAGAAAGAATTCGCCAGCCAGGTCGACCAGGCCGTCGAGACCGTCCGCAAGGTCAACGGCATGTCGGCCGAGACGGCCGAGGCGATCAAGGCGCAGATCCTCGGGGTGCGGACGCAATGAAAACCGCCGCGACCGTTCTTGTCTCCCTTTCCGCCGACCAGCTTGGCGCGCTCAACAACGCGCTTCGTCGCGAGATGCAGGCAGCCGAGCGCATGCGCGGCGATCCGAATTGGGGCGCGGTCGACGAGTATATCGGCCACCTGGACACCGCCCTGCGGGCCGTAACCCGCGCCTTCGAGCGGATGCCGAAATGAGCGCTCCCATCACCCAGGCGGAATGGGAGAAGCTGCGGCGGGAGTCCACTGAGGCCCTGCCGCAGATCGTTGCGGACCTTGGATTGCCTAAGGTGCTGCTGGGCTATCAGGCTCGTACAGTCCAGCTCCTGGAGACAACGGGGATCCGCGTGCTCTTCATCGAGAAGAGCCGGCGCATCGGCGAGACATGGGGGCTGGCCTCCTACGCCGTCCTCCGCGCTGCGCGTGCCAAGGAAGCCGGTGGCATGGATGCGATGTACATCTCCTATTCGCAGGAGATGACCCGCGAGTTCATCGACGCCTGCGCCATGTGGGCGCGAGCCTATTCGTTGGCGGCGATGGAAGCGCAGGAGTTCCTCTTTGCCGACCAGAACCCCGGCGATCCGACAGACACCCGGTCGATCCAGGCATTCCGCATCCGGTTCGCCTCCGGATTCGAGATCGTGGCGTTGTCCTCGGCACCGCGCACGCTGCGCGGCAAACAGGGTCTGGTCATCATCGACGAGGCGGCCTTCGTCGACAATCTGAAGGAGCTGCTCAAGGCCGCCATGGCGTTCCTGATGTGGGGCGGACAGGTCGTCGTCTGCTCCACCCACAACGGCACCGATAACGAGTTCAACGTCCATATCCAGGACATCCTCGCCAAACGCTCGAAATTCGCGCATCTGCGGATCGATTTCGACGAAGCGCTGAAGAACGGGCTCTACGAGCGCATCTGCCTCGTCACTGGAGAAGAATGGTCGGCGACGAAGGAAGCCGCGTGGCGCCAGGAGATCATAGAATTCTACGGCGAAGGCGCGGACGAGGAGCTGTTCTGCATCCCGACCATGGGCTCCGGAGCGTGGCTCACGGCGCCCCTGATCGAAGCGCGCATGCGGCTTTCGCCGGAAGAAGCCCCGGTCATCCGCATCGCGTTGCCTCCGGATTTCCTGCACCGGCCCGAGTTGGAGCGCCGGCATATGCTGGCGCCGCACATCGAGGCGATCGGCCGCGCGCTCGATCGGCTCGACAAAACAAAACAGCATGCCTTTGGCTATGACCCGGCGCGAAAGAGCGACCCGGCCATCATTCATCTGCTTCAGGTCGATACGGACCTGACGCGGAAATCGGCGCTCACCGTCGAAATGCGCAACGTCCCCTTCGCCGAGCAGAAGGCGATCGCGCGCGATATCCTGTCGGCCGCCCCGCGCCTCGTCGGCGCCGCGATAGACGCCACCGGCATGGGCATGAACCTTGCCGAGGATCTCGGCCGTGAATTCGGCATGCGCGAGGAAGAGGAAGGCGCCGGTCTCGTCTGGGCGATCCACCTGTCCGCGCCCTGGTACAACGAGAACATGCCGCCGCTCAAAGCCGCCTTCGAGGACGGCGCGATCTGGCTGACGCGCGACGCGGAACACCAGGCCGATCTTCGCCTGGTCAAGATCATCCGTGGCGTGCCGTCGATCCCGCCGGAGCGCGAAGGCGAGACCGGCAAGAAGCGGCACGGCGATTTCGCCGTCTCCCTGGCACTGGCTTATTTCGCCAGCCGCATGCAGTGGCACGAGTACGGCTACACCTCTGTCGCGCGGCCGGCCAGCCGCTTCCAGGAGCGCGCCGAGACCGAAAGCTATCGCATGCGCGATTATGCAGACGAGCGGCCGCGCGACTTCCGCATGGGCTCCATGCGCCGAACCGGAGGAATCTTCTGATGGCTTTCACCTGGTACGATGCCTATGGCCGTCCTGTAGACACCGCCAAGCTGAAAGAGGAACAGGCCGCCCCGACGATCGGCAGCGTCCGCCGTGTCGACGCGATGCATCCGGCCGCGGGCCTCGCGCCGCAGCGACTTGCCGCGATCCTGCGCGAATCGATCGACGGGGATCCCGAGCGCTATCTGGCGCTCGCTGAGGACATGGAGGAGCGAGATCCGCACTATGGCTCGGTGCTTGGCACGCGCAAGCTGCAGGTCGCAGGGCTCGACATCACCGTCGAGGCCGCGGCGGATGATGCGCAGAGCGTTGCCCATGCCGACCTCATCCGCGAGATTGTCGGGCGCGATGCTTTCGAGATCGAGCTGAAGGACATCCTTGACGCGACCGGCAAGGGATACTCCTGCACCGAGATCCTGTGGGACACGTCGGAGGGCCAGTGGCGGCCGAAACGGCTCGCATGGCGCGATCCGCGCTGGTTCCGGTTCGATCGTGTCGACGGCGAGACGCCGCTCCTGAGGGATGGGGCCGAAGATCAGCCGCTGAAACCGTTCGGCTGGATCTTCCACTCCTTCAAGGCGAAGTCCGGCCTGCCGATCCGTGGTGGTCTCGCCCGTGGCGCCGCCTGGTCCTTCCTGTTCAAGGCGTTCACCGGGAAGGATTGGGCAATCTTCTGCGAGGCCTACGGTCAGCCGCTGCGGCTTGGCACATGGGGACCAGGCGCGACCGAGAAGGACAAGGAAACGCTTCTCAACGCGGTGATGAACATCGGAGCCGACTATGCGGCGATCGTGCCGCAATCGATGGCGATCGACTTCATCAAGGCCGATCTGACCGGCAGTCACGATCTCTACGAGAAGCGCTCGGACTGGCTCGACCGGCAGGTTTCGAAGCTTGTCCTTGGCCAGACGTCGACCACGGATGCGCAGAAGGGCAGCTATGCGGTCGGCGCGGTCCAGGACCGTGTCCGCGACGATATCGAGAAGGCCGACGCCAAGTCGCTCGCCGCCACGCTCAATCGGGATCTCGTACGGCCAGCCGTCGACCTGAATTTCCGGCCGCAGAAGGCCTATCCGAAGATCCGCATCGGCCGGCCGGAAGTGGTCGACCTCGCTCAGTTCATGCCGGCCGTGAAAACCTTCGTCTCGATGGGCGGCAAAGTCGGCATGTCCACCATCCGTGACAAGATCGGCCTGCCGGATCCGGGGCCGGATGAGGAGCTGCTCGTTGCGCCCGGGCCGTCGACCGCGTCATTTGATGCTGGCGCGCCTACCGATCAGCAGGGCAAACCGATGCCGTTCACAACGCAGCAACGGTCTGGCGACGGCATCGATGCCGGCGTCCAGGACGCGCTCGACGATTGGGAGCCGCTTGTCGCCCCGATCGTCGCCGGCCTGGAGACGCAGATCGCGGCCGCCAATAGCATGGACGAGGTGAAACAGATCCTCGCGCGGCGTTTCGCCGATATGAGCCTCGGCACGCTCACCGAGGAGCTGGCGCGCGCCGTATTCGCCGCACGGCTCGCCGGCGAAGGCAATGAGAAGCTTTCGTAGGCATGGCGATCGACGTCACGCCGCTGCCGCCGGACGACGCCGTCCGCGCCTTCCTCGCGCGCGGTAACCGGCTTGATCCGTCGTTCTCCTGGCTGGACGTCTGGCAGGAAGAACATGCCTCCATGTTCACCGTAGCGAAGTCAGCCGGCTTCGACGTCCTCTCCGACATCTACCAGGCCGTCCAGAAGTCGCTTGCGGAGGGCAAGACGTTACGTGATTTCGCCGGCGAGCTGACGCCGACGCTGCAGGCGAAGGGATGGTGGGGCAAGCAGCCGGTTCGGGATCCGCAGACGGGTGAGACCGTCATGGGCCAGCTTGGCTCGACCCGCCGCCTGCAGACGATCTTCGACGCGAATATGCGCGTCTCCTACGCCGCCGGCCATTGGGCCAATTTCGAGCGGAACAAGAAGGCGCGGCCTTTCCTGCGCTACGTCCACGTCGAGGAGCAGCCGCACCCGCGCTGGCAGCATCATCTCTGGCACAACACGGTGCTGCCGGTCGACGATCCGTGGTGGCAGACGCATGCCTGCCCGAATGGCTGGGGCTGCAAATGCACCCTGCAGAGTCTTTCCCAGCGCGATATCGACCGGCTGCAGCGCCAGGGCGAAAAACTGAAGTTTGAGGCGCCCGAGACCACTTTTACCGATTGGACGAACAAGCGCACAGGCGAGGTCACGCGCGTCCCGACCGGCATCGATCCGGGCTGGGCCTACAATCCGGGAAAGGCGGGATACCGCGTCGCACTCGCCGGCGCCGACAAGCTGATCGGCGCTCCGCCGGAACTGGCGGCGCTGGCGAACTCGGATCCGGCGTGGCTGACGAAGCCGCTCGCCGACGAATTCGGCGAGTGGTTCGACCAGGCTGCCGCCGGCGGCCCGCTTGACAGGACCATGGTGACGGTCGGTGCGCTCGATCAGAAGGTGCTCGATGCGCTCGACCGCCAGGACGTCCGCCCGCAGTCGGGCGCCATCACGATCGACCAACGGACCGTCCGGCACATCCTCCGCGACGCGAAGGGGCCTCAGGCGGTCTCGGGCGAGGACCTGCGCAGACTGCCGGAGTTGGTAGCGCAGCCCCGCGCAGTGTTGCGCGATCGCCGGGACGGCGCGCTGCTTTACATCTTCGATCCGGCAGACGGCAGCCGGTACGGCAAGCTGGTCGTTCGCCTCGACTTCTCCAGGCGCGCTCGCGAGAACGGCGGCGATCGCCAGACCATCGTCACCAATGCGGTGCGAACGGCCGGCCTCGTAGAGGCCCGCGTTCTGACCGACACCAATACCTATCAGCTTCTGTCGGGATCGCTCTGAAGGGTGGCCGGCCGCCAAGGGGGTACGCAACTTTCCCCGTAACAACAGCCCGCGTGAGCGGGGCGCCGAACCGGACCTGCGATTTCCCGGTTGTCATGGCGGCCTGCACTGAATATCGGCTTTGCCGGACCCGATTGCAATAGACGGCCGTACAGCGCCGCTGACCGTCCGGAGGCCCCGTTCTAGCTCTGTGGCTCGAATGGGCTACACAGCGCCTTTTAAAGCCCTTCGAATTTGATTTTAATTTGCGCCCGAGGCCTGCCGTCGCGGTCGCATGCCTGCTATTCGCCTTTGGCCTTGGAATAGGCGTTTGACAGCGGCTTTGCGTCGCCGGCCATCAACCGTGTGAATTGCCGCTCGACGAACTCCACGGCCTCGTCCTTCGTATCGACGATCTGGGTGCCGGTACCATAGCGGTTTGTTTCCTTGTTAAGACCGCCAGCAAAGGCTTGCCACGATCCGAGCGTGAATCCGCCGTGCTCGTTCTTGGCGATGCTGCCGCCGTCCTCGTCCTCAAACGATGCCTGGAAGCTGCGCGGAACGACGTTGCCGCCAATGACAGTGCGCCGCCATGCCAGATGAACCCGGCCTCCGCGCGCCTGCACTTCGGCGAAGGCGACCGCGCGGGACGTGATAGGACCGATCCTGGCCTCTCCGTCGATGATGACGTAGCCGTTGCCCTCCCGTTTGACTTCCATCCGGCGAGCCATATCAGTCGAACAGATCGTCCTTCAGCGGGTCGAGGATGTCGGGGGTGTTGTTCTTCACCTGCCCAACTGCTTTCCCGATCTTCCACATGGTCATGAGTTCGTCCGGGAAGGGCTTCATCAGGTCGGCCGGGTCCTCGTCGAAGAGCCACCGGTTGTAGTCTTCCGGCTTCAGGATGACCGGCATGCGCGTGTGGATCTCGGCCATCATGGCATTCGGCTCGCACGTGACGACCGCGAAAGTCGCGATTACCTCGCCGGTGGTGGGATCGCGCCACTCGTCCCATATCGCCGCGAGCGCGAAGGGCTGGCCGGATTTCATAGCGATGGCGTAGGGCTGCTTGTCCTTTCCGGTGCCGAAGATGTCCTTCCATTCGAAGAACCCGTCGATCGGCATCAGCGCCCGGCCGGTGCGGTAGGCATTGCGGAACAGACCATTCGTCTTGATGCCTTCGGCTTTCGCGTTAATCGACTTCGGGCCTCCTTTCGGATCCTTCATCCAGCGCGGAATGAAACCCCAGCGCGCGGCCTTGAATGCCGACGACTGGCGCACCAGCTCATCCACGATGATGATCGGATACATCTGCTGGGGCGCGCCGTTCCAGCGCGGGAACTGGTTCGCCAGTCCTTCCACGCCGGCCGGATCGGCGAAGGTGAACTTGCCGACCATCTCGGCAAGCGACCGTTTGACATGCACGCGTCCACACATAGTCTGGACGATAGGTAGCGTTGGAGAGTTGTGCAATGGCCATGATCGACCCGCCTAAGCGGCAGGAAGACTATCCCGACAGGCTGACCGATTGCGAGGCGGCGCTCGAACCGGCCTTCAATGATCTGATGTCGTTGGCGTTCGCGCATGGCTGGGCGCCTGGAGAGGCCCGCCGGGCGCTTCGCCGGCTGATCGCCTCGCACATGCGCGGCGAGGAAGAAAACGCGAAGCTGGAAGCAGATCTGGCGATCATGCGGGCGATGGAGCGCGCAAGACCGTAGGCATCTTGCCGCCTGCGAGGCGCTCGTCTACGTTCCTGAATCGAAACGGGCGCTGGCGGACCTGAAATCCGCCGGGATGCAAGCCATCCGCCTCGGCCCGATCTCCCGGCTCGACCGAACAATATCCCGTCCGACGCTCTGGTAGGGCGAATTCGGCCTCCCGACGCATCATTGCCGACGCGGCTAAATGCTCGGCGATGAAACGCGAACTCGCCGCCCTTCTCGCGACCACCGTTGTCGCCGCATCCGTCGCCTCGATCGGCGCGGCCGACGCTGCTGCCGGCACGTGGATCCAGTTGATGCCGGCTGGCACCTTCCAGGCGCGCGACGGCCGCGGTCCGTTCAACGCCGGCGACAAGGCGACGATGGAGCAGATCGTCGCCAGGACACGCGACTTCCACGGCCCCAACGACATCGTCATCGACTACGACCATCAGACACTCTTCGGGGTGAAGGATGGCGTTGGAGGCACGGCGCCGGCGGCCGGATGGGTGAAGGAGCTGCAGGTTCGCGAAGGCGGGATCTACGGTCGCGTCGAATGGACCGAGAAGGCTGCCGCCTCGATCAAGGCCGGCGAATACAAGTATTTGTCTCCGGTCTTCCCCGCCCGCAAGTCGGACGGCCTGGTCGTCCTGCTCCAGAATGCCGCGCTGACCAACAGTCCCGCGCTGAACATCGAAGCGGTGGCCGCCACCGCGCTTTCATTCGCAGTCTCCACAGAAGGAACCGACATGGAGAAGATCCTGGCAGCCCTCGGCTTGGCCGCGGGCACCGGAGAGGACGCCGTCCTTTCCGCGATCAACGCACTCAACACTGCCTCTACGGCGATCGCCAAGGCTCTCGGCCTGAAGGATGGGGCCAAGCCGGACGAGATCGTGACCGCGGTCAATTCAACGGTCGCCGATCGCAAGGCGTTCGCCAAGGCGGCCGGCGCAAAGGAAGATGACAAGGCCGATGTCGTGGTCGCGAGCATCGCGACGGCTATGTCGGCGGGCAGTCCGGACCCGACCAGGTTCGTCCCGATCGCTGTCGTTACGGAGCTTCGCGACGAGGTCAAGCAGCTTCGCGAGGACACGACAGCGGACAAGGCGGAAGAGGCGGTGGCCCAGGCCATGAAGGCCGGCAAGCTCACCCCCGGCATGAAGGGATGGGGTCTTGACCTCTACAAGAAGGACAAGGCCGCCTTCGAAAACTTCGTCGGCGCCCAGCCGACGCTGACCACGCCGCAGTTGAACGGCGGCAGGAAGCCATCCGGAGGCAACGCCGAGGGCCTCGACGAGACGCAGCTCGCCGTCTGCCGCACGCTCGGCCTCGATCCCAAGCAATACGCCGAGACGCTCAAGGCCGAGCGTGAGGCCCACGAGGAGAACGCCTGATGGGTGCTTTGTCGTCTGATCGCAACACTGCCGAGATCGCAGGCGGTGTCCGTGTCGCGGGCGCTGCCGCCGCGCTCATCTATGCCGGCGCGCTCGTGATGCGCAATTCGGCGGGCTACGTCACCAAGGGCGCCACGGCCACCGGCTCGGTCGGCTGCGGCCGCGCCGAAGAACGCGTCGACAATTCCGGCGGCTCCGCCGGCGACCTCACCGTCCAGTATCGCCCCGGCGTCTTCCGCTTCGCCAACTCCGCTTCCACCGACCTCATCGGCATCACCGAGATCGGCAAGCCCTGCTACGTCGTGGACGATCAGACGGTCGCCAAGACGGATGGGACCGCTTCGCGCTCGATCGCCGGCTTCGTCGAGGGCGTGGATGACCAGGGCGTCTGGGTCCGTTTCGACGAGGTACTGGCCCAGGCCTACGTCGCCGGCGTCGTCAATCCCGCGGCCTGATCGCTCAAACGAGGAACATCTTCAATGCTCATTAATGCAGCCAATCTCGACGCCCTGCGCGCCGGCTACTCGACGGCCTTCCAGGCCGGCCTGGGCACGGCGCCCAGCCAGTACAAGCGCATCGCCACCGTCTTCCGATCGTCGACCGCCTCCAATGAATATGGTTGGCTGGGCGAGTTGCCGGGCGTGCGCGAATGGATCGGCCCGCGCGTCATCCACGGCCTCAACCAGTACGACTACTCGATCAAGAACAAGTCCTGGGAAGACACGATCGCCGTCAACCGCGATCATATCGAGGATGACAATCTCGGCATCTACACGCCGCGTTTCACCGCGCTTGGCCGTGCAGTCGGTTCGAGCTACGACACGATGTCCTTCGCGTTGCTCAAGGCTGGCTTCTCGACGCTCTGCTATGACAAGCAGAACTTCTTCGACACGGACCACCCCGTGCTCGACGAGAAGGGCGCGGTGACTTCGGTTGCCAACACCGATAGCGGCGCGGGCGCGCCCTGGTTCCTGATCGACAGCAAGCAGCCGATCAACCCGATCATCTTGCAGATCCGCCGCGACGTGCAGTTCGTGGCCAAGGACGATCCGCGCGACGATCGCGTCTTCATGAACAAGGAATTTCTCTACGGCGTGGACGGCCGCTGGAACGTCGGCTTCGGCTTCTGGCAGTGGTGCTGGGGATCCAAGCAGACGCTCGACGCCACGCACTACGCCACGGCGCGAGCCGCGCTGACCGGCATGAAGGGCGATTACGGACGTCCGATCGGCATCGTGCCCGATCTGCTGGTGGTCGGCCCGTCCAACGAAAGCGCCGGTCGCAAGCTCCTCAACTCGGAGAACGCCTCCGGGGGCGAGACCAACGAGTGGAAGGGCACGGCGGAACTGCTCGTCGTTCCCTGGCTGGCCTGACGGCTGCCTTTCGAAAAATACCCGCCGGCGTCAGGTCATGCGTCGCCGGCGGGTCTTTCGGAAGCGGCCCCGATCGGACCGTTTCCGCAAGACCCAAACGAGGAACCCATGAAGCTCTTTCGAAGTGCCTTCGCATTCGCACTGTCGCTGGCGGTGATAGTGGTCTTTGCACCGCTCATGGCTCTCGCCGCGGCCGGGCCGACCGCAGATCTGAATGGCCTGGTCGCGTCGCAAGCGCCGCCTCACGTGGACTTCGTCGCGGCGGACATGCTGCGACAGGCGCTCACCGGCGGCCTCGTGCTCTTCGCGATCGCTGCCCTGCTGCTCCTGACGCTCGCAATCCCGTGGCGCCGACGATCGCCGCAGCGCATCCGATCCGCCCTTGTATTCCCATTCGAACGATCTCCGCGTCCTCCCATCTGACGCACCCGCGACGATCCGCCGGCCTCGGCTGGCGGGTCTCCGGGAAGGAGCCGAACCGCGGCTCTTTCTCCGAGACCCGAAACGGAGACGACAATGCCCAAGAAGACCACCGAAGCTGATGGCCTGAATTCCCTGTTCATCGGCAAAGAGGATTTCCGGAAGCGCTATCCCGCCATCACGGCTGCCGGCGAAGCCTGGGAAGACGGCGACAACAAGAACCAGCCGAACGTGGTGCGGATTACGGCCAAGAAGGACGGCTTCCGCCGCGGCGGCATGGCGCACGCCGGCACCGTCGACCACCCGGTGAGCACGTTCACGTCACCCGATCAGCTGGAGCAGATCCTGTCGGAGCCGAACCTCCGGGTGGAACTGCTTTACGTCGAGCCCGTGGCACAGCCGGAGCCGGAGCAGAAACCGGCGGAATAGCAGTTCAGCGGGATAGAGGAGCGGTTCCCTCGCTAGGCTCATAACCTGGAGACGCCGGTTCAAATCCGGCTCCCGCAACCAGAATACCAGGGGAAGCCGCTGCGCCCCGTTCATGACAGGAGGCCCGTTCGCGAGACTGGGGCCTACCAGCGGACAGCCGGGCGGGAGACCGGCAACGAGATAACCCGAGGGGCGGCCCTGGTACGGCTCGCGAGGCTCCCAGCACCCTTTGGGGACCGCCACGTCGGTGGCGTGTAGGGGTTCAGCCCGGCCGCCCGAACACGTTGAAGGACGCTGCATGACCATTTTCTTCCTTCTCCTGGCTGCGATCGCGTTCATAGGCTTTGGCATCCAGGCCGCGCGGAAGAACGGTCACGGCATGGTCTATTCCGCCATCATCTGCCTCTTCTGGATCGTCGCGGCTCTCTACTGGTCGGGGAGGATCGCATGACCGATCTCTCCAGCGACAACGGCGAACTCCCGAACCCGATCGGCTTGAGGCCGGTCCCGGGTACCGCGTATGACCGGCTCCTGGCGCGTTGCGAGGCCCTCGACTTCGACGACATCACGCCGGCGCAATATGGCGCGTTCGTCGATCAGCTCCCTGCCGATGAGTTCATGGCCTTGCTCGCCATGCACGACGAATACCGAAACGGCTCCGGCGATGCGGACCCGATCGAGAGCGGTTGGCTGATCGAGCGCGGAGACAGCCCCGCCGATGCACCTCTCTACTACGCGCCGTACGTCCACGGCTCGCAATGGACGGAAGACAGCGAGGACGCGCTTCGTTTCGCCCGTCATGTCGATGCTCATCGTCTGGCTACCGTTCTCGCGTTCGAATGCCGCGTCGCACAGCATTGCTGGGGCTGATCGGGATGCCGGACCTCCACGCCTTCGCCCTTCAGATTGCCGCCGCCGCTATCGGCAGCACGATATCCGTCGCCGCGATCGCAGGCATTCTCTGGTGGTGGATCGCATGACGTACGCGTCCCAGCAGGATCTGATTGATCGTTTCGGTGCGCAAGAGCTGATCCAGCTCACCGACCGCACCAACATGCCGCCTAGCGCGATCGACGACACCGTCGTGACGCGGGCGCTGACTGACGCGGATGCGCTGATCGACGGCTATGTCGGCAAGGTCTACGATCTGCCGCTCCCGAACCCATTGCCGGTCCTCACGAAGACGGCCGCCGATATCGCCCGGTATTTCCTGCATGGGAAGGCGGCCGACAAGGACAGCCCCGTGACCGCCGCATACAACCAGGCGCTCTCCTGGCTGAAGGATGTCTCCAAGGGCCTGGTCGCGCTTGACGACGGCGGCGAAGAGCCTGCCCAGGCTGGAGACGGCGCGGTCCGGATGAGGGGGCCGGACCGCGTCTTTACTCGCGATACGCTGCGGGGGCTCTGATGTCCGGCATCCGCCTCATCGTCGATGAAAAGCCGCTCCTGCAGACGCTCGGGCAGCTGCAGCGCGCGGCCGAGGATCCGCAGCGCGCCTATGACGCGATCGGCGCCTATCTCGTCACCGCGACCCAGCGCCGTTTCGAGCGCGAGACCGGTCCGGACGGCTCGAAATGGAAGCGCCTTTCACCACGTACCGCGAACCGGAAGATCGGGCGCTCGCGCCGCGGCTATGACCATATCCTGCGCGTGAAGGCGCGGCTCTACCAGTCGATCGTCTACGAAGCCGCCGACAACCAGGTCGCGGTCGGGACGAACCTCGTCTACGCGGCGATCCAGCAGCTCGGCGGCACCGTGACTATTCCGGCGCGCGACCAGGACATCAATCTTTCGGTCGGCAAGGGCCGCCGGCGCTTCGTCCGCGGCTCTGCCAAACGGAAGGAAACGCGCCGCGTCCATATCGGCGCGCACACCATCACCATCCCGCCGCGGCCCTATCTCGGCATCGATCATGATGACGAGGTCGAGATCCAGGCGATCGTCGAGGACTTCTTTCGCGAGGAGGCCGACGCGCAATGACCATCGTCTCCGAAATCATCGACCGCCTGCAGCCTGCCGAGGATCCGCATTTCAAGATCGTCCAGGGCGCGGCCGAGTTCGGCGCGATCGGCGGCGTGCCGACCGCCGCACCGGCTGCCTACGTGTTCACGTTGCGCGACGAATCGGAACCGAACCGACGCGCGACCGGACCGGTGGCGCAGCGCCTGGAGAGCGTCGTCGGCGTTGTCATCATCACCGGCAATGTCTCCGACGCGGTCGGCGGGGCCGCGGCGTCAGACATCGAAAGCCTGAAGACATGGGTTCGCGGCCGGCTGATCGGCTTCGTGCCAACGTCGGCGCAGGCTGGGCTCGAACACGTCTCCGGCGAAATCCTGAAGACCAAGAACGGCTACGTCTGGTGGGAAGAGGCTTTCGCCGCCATCAGCTACCTTGAGGAGCAGTCATGAAGAAGCCCTACCAGCCGCGTCCGGCCGGCCGGCACATCGTCGATCCGAAGACCGGTAAGCTGACCCGCAGCGGCGATTACACCCTTCCGGCGGGATCGCCGGCGGCCGGACCAGTTGCCGCGGATCAGAGTGCCGCGGCGAACGCCCGGCCAACCCAACCCGCTCCCGAAAAGCCGGCCCCGGCTGACAAGAAAGGCGACTGACCATGGCCCGCAGGTTCTATAATAAGCTCGGCGTTCTGACGAAGATCGAAACGACCGAAGGTACGGACGCGGCGCCGACCGGTGCGGCGAACGCGATCCAGATGTCGAACGCTTCGATCACGCCGCTGGCGGGCGACCAGGCTTCCCGGAATCTTCTGCTCCCTTATCTTGGCCAGCAGGGGATCGTGCTGACAGGCACCTACGCCCAGATAAAGGGGGACGTGGAAATCGCCGGCGCCGGCGGCGCCGGAGACGTGCCGGGTTACGGCGTGCTGCTGCGGGCTTGCGGCATGGCCGAGACGGTCACCGCGGATACGGACGTCCAGTACGCGCCAATCTCGGCGGATTTCGAATCGGCGAGCATCTATTACAATGCCGACGGCGTGAACCACATCCTGCTCGGCGCCCGAGGCACGTGGACGCTCGATCTGACCCCGAAACAGATCCCGCATTTCACCTTCACCCTGTCCGGCCTCCTCGGGACGATCGCCGACACGGCTCTGCCGACCGTCGATCTCACCGCGTTCCAGACGCCGGTGCCGGTCTCGAAGGCGAACACAACGCTCTCGCTTCACGGCTGGGCTGCCGTGGCGGAGAGCCTATCGCTCGACCTGGGCAATCAGGTCTCGCCTCGCTTCCTCATCGGCGACGAAAGCGTCCCGATCTCCAACCGCAGCGCGTCGGGGACGGCGGTGGTGGAAGCCCGCACGATCGCGACCATCGACTGGTTCGGAAAAGCTAAATCGGGGACGCGCGGGGCTCTTGCCGCGCAGCACGGCACGGTGGCCGGAAACATCGTCAAGATCGATGCGCCCGCCGTCCAGATCGGGCGTCCGACGCAGGGGCAGACGGACGGCGTCCTCAATTATTCGCTGCCGTTGCTCGTCTGCCCCGACGAGGGCGACGACGAACTGGTGATCACGGTCAAGTAGCTCCTCCTCGAGGAGCGCTCGAACCTCTCTCAAACCACGCTTGAAAGGCACCGCCAGCCATGAAATTCCAGCTCACCGACACGTATCTCTATTGGTGGCCCGTCACCGTTGAATGCCCGGATCCCGAGAATCCGGGCAAGTCGGAAAAGCAGAGCTTCACGATGCAGTTCCTGGCGATAAGCCAGGATGAGGCTGACGCCATGCAGGAACAATTCGCTGCATTGTCCCCCACGGAGCAGAGATCTCATCGCAACGACCAGATCCTTCGCGCATGCAAAGACTGGCGCGACGTTGTCGATGCGGCCGGAAATGCCATTCCGTTCAGCGAAGACGCCCTCCGGAGGATGCTCCAGTACTCATGGAGCCGGATCGGCATTTTCGACGCCTATGCGGCATCGCTCGCGCCAGGAGCCGCCCGACAGGGAAACTGAGGGAGGCCGCACGGGCTTGGGCCTTCTCCTGTGCCGGCCGTGGAGATCCGACGAAGCCGGCGGGGCTCGACGAAGAGACTGCACGGCAATTCAGGGCAATGAAGGTCAAGGTGGATGCCGCACTCGTCCAGGAGGAGCCGGCATTCGAAGTCTGGAGATCAAACCGGCGATCGGTGATGGCGTTTCTGGCCTGCGAGACACAGTGGCGATTTGCGGTCGGGTTCGGAGCCGCGATGCGGCTCGGCATCGACTACGGATCCGCGCGGCCCTTTTTTGAACGCCGCAACGGCCGTGTCGATCGTCAGATGCTTGACGACCTCCAGATCATGGAGCGGGCTGCACTTGAGGCGTTCGCGGAGGTGGAGAAGTGAGCCTCAATCTCTCGCTCGTCCTCGCCGGCGACAATAGCGGTGCCAAGGCTGCGATCGGCGACACCAGGACAGAGGTCCGAGGTTTAGGCGACGACGCGAGGAACGCGGCTACCGTACTCGATCAGGAGGCGGCATCGACCAGCAGGGCGACGGAGGCAGCCATCCGCGTCACCAATGCCATCAATGGCCAGACAGCAGCCGAGAACAACCTGCGGGCGGCGCTCGAACGTCGTCTGGGCATCTCGGCAAATACCAATGGGGTCGGCGACCCCTTCGCGCAGAATGCTCAACGGGCGGCGGATGTAGAAGCTTACGGGCGTAGTCTCGACGCCGTGCGCGCGCGCTTCGTACCTCTCGTGGCCGCCGAGCAGCAGCATCTGCAAGCCTTGCAGCAAATCAATAACGCGGCGCGACTGGGAGCGATCAGCGAGGACGAGCGCGCGGCGGCTATCGCCAATGCGACACGGGCCTACGAAAGGCAGATCGCCCTCATTCGGAACGGTCCTTCCACGAGAAGTGGCAACGGTGTCCAGTCCTTCGCAGGTTTCAACGCGGGACAGCAGCTGCAGGACATCGTCATGATGTCCCTGCTTGGGCAGAACCCTGGAGCACTTGCACTGCAACAGGGTCCTCAGCTGGCGAGCGCGATCGAAATGGGGGGCGGCCTCGGCGCGCTGAAATCGGGTCTGATGACCCTGCTGAGCCCTACGATGGCGATCACGGTTGCGCTGACCGCCGCTACCGCAGCCGCCATCCAGTTCGGCTCCTCGATCGTAAGTCGCGGCAAGAGCATCGATGATGTCCTGAAGGGCCATAAGTCTCTCATCGACGAGATCACGAAGTCCTTTCCACAGGCAGCGGCTGCGGCGAAACAGTATGAGGATCAGGCGAAGCTCCTGCCTCAGTCCGTCGTCGGGGCTGACGCCACACAACAGATGAAGGACGAGACGGACGCCTACCAGAAGGCAATGCGCGACTTCCGCGTCCAGTTCAACCTTCTCATCCAGGGGGATACCGGACAGGGCGATTTTGCCAAAGTCGGGAAGACGGGCGTCGCAGCGTTCGCCGAGATTTCCAAAGGTATCAAGACAGGCCAGATCGACGCAATCGAATTGCAGCGGCGGCTCGGTGAACTGCGAGTTGACCCGAGCCTGTCGAAGGACACACGAGAGTTCTACGGCCAGCTTCAGGAGGCGATCAACAGAGCGGCGGAGCTAGAACGCCACATGCAGGGATCGGCGGCCGCTGGTCACGCTCTAGCTGGCGCGTTCAATGGACCAGGCGGCCTGCCACTGTTGCTAGATCCGAATACCGGCGAGCACGCCCGCAACCAGGCTCTGTCGGACCGGGATGCGGAGCTCGCACGCATGCGGCGCTCGGGTGCCGCTGATATAGCGTCGATCTACGCCCGCTCACCTAGTGAGCTTGCCGCGGCGGCCAGAGCCCGCGCCGCCGCGGACGCGACCTCTGGCGAAGATCCTCAGGTGAGAGCGCTGAGAGTACAACAGGCGGGAGATCAGGCGCTTCTCCAGGCGGAGCACCAGCTTCAACAAGCCCAAGAGCAACGCGCCCGCTCCTACGCCGAAACGCTCGCCTCACAGCAACTGGACCTGTCCCTGATCGGCAAGACAGCCGGCGAGGTCGCGGGCGCCCAGTTCGCATTCCAGCAGTATCAACAGGTCCGCGAAGAGGCTGCCCGCAACGGCATCACGAGCGAAACGGAATTCCAGAAAGTCTTCGGCGGTGAGATCGCTATGATCGATCAAGCCGCAAAGAAGATGCAGGAATACGCGGACAGGGCCGCGAGGGCACACCTTGCATACGACCAGGCCTTCGACATCAGCCAGCTCGGCCGTTCTCCGGTCGATCAGCAGGTTGCCTCGACGGAAAAGCAATACGGTCTGCCGATCGACCTCAACTCGGCAGACGCAGCCGCAATCCGGTACGCGCTCAATGTGAAGAGCATCGCCAGTGCATGGCAGAATGTGGCCTCGGTCGGCATGGACGCGATCGACCAGCTCTCGGCGAGTGCCGCTGGCGGTTTCAAGAATATCGACGATGTGGTCAACAGCATCCTCGGCGATATCGAGAAGCAATTCATGCAGCTCGCCTTCGCTAATCCGCTGAAGAACGCGATATATGGCGCCGGCCTGCCGACGCTTGACAGCATGGGAGGTGCCGGCGCGTTCTTCTCTGCCTTGACGGGTGGGAAGTTCAATCCCGGTTCGATCCCCGGTTTGGGGCAATCGGTCGGCGCCATGACCGTACAAGCCGGTGTCGTCAACCTCAACGGTGCTGGTCTCGGAGGCGATCTCGCGGGAAGCATATCGCGTCTGTTTGCTCCCGCGAACGACAATTCGATGGCGGCTTTTGCTGCCTCGATCCGCAGCCTCGAATCGTCCGGCAACTATTCCGCTCTCGGCCCGCTCCTTTCTACCGGCGATCGGGCGTATGGCGCCTACGGCATCATGGGTTCGAACATCGGCCCTTGGAGCATGTCGGCGCTCGGCCGCAGCTTGACGCCGGATCAGTTCCTCAGCGACCCGTCCGCTCAGGACGCCATCTTTCAGAAGATTTTCGGGGGCTATCTAAGCCGTTTCGGCAATGCGAATGACGCGGCGTCGGCGTGGTTCACCGGCCGTCCTCTGTCGGCGGGAGCAGGCGCCTCCGACATCTTTGGCACGACCGGGCAGAGCTACGTTGATCAGTTCAACACCAATCTCCGCCAGATGGCGGGCGCTACTGCCGGCGCGACGGACAATCTGTCGAACTTCGGTAGCGGCCTCGGCCAGCTCGGCCAAAGCCTGCAGCAGGCGGCGACGGCCGGCGGCGGCGGTGGTGGAATATTCGGCGCCCTGAGTCATTTGTTCGGGTTCGGGGGCTCAAGTTTCGGCAACCTATTCCCGGCCGCTCCCACAGGTGTTCCGGTCAATAGTCTTACTCCAGCCGACTATGGCTTCGCGGACGGTACCTTGGGTGCTCCTCCCGGATGGGCATGGGTTGGCGAACGTGGCCCGGAGCTGATGCGCTTCCGCGGCGGCGAGCAGGTTATGCCGTCACCTCTATCGTTCGCGGTGACTCGTGGCTATGCGAACGGCACTCCTGGCATTGGCACGCTTCTCGGGACCGCCCGACCGGCCGTGGTCATCAACGACATGCGCGGCAGCGACGCGCCGGCGATTGAGCAGCGCCAGAGCCTCGATGCCGATGGCAATCCGCAGATCGAACTGTTTATCCGGCAAGCCGTCCAGGACGAGGTCACACGGCCCTCGGCAAAAACGAACCGGTCACTGCGCGGCACATTCGACCTTAAGCATGCGCTGGTGACGCGATGAACGTCTGGCCCGCTACGCTGCCGCAGTATGTTGACAGACCCAGCTATCAGTCGGGCACTGGAGATGGCCGGCTGCGATCGCCAACCGAGACTGGCATACCCAAGGTCCGTCGACGCTTCTCCGCTGTGACGCGGCCCTTGTCGGTGAAGATGTATCTGACGGCGGCACAGCTCGATATCTTCAAGGCCTTCTACTTCACGACGCTGGGCGAAGGTTCGCTGCCCTTCCAGTTTCCGTCGTCTGAAGGCGGCGATCCTCTCATCTGCCAGATTGGCCAGAACACGCCGACCTGGGTGCCGCAAGGCGTTGAGTGGATCGTCACCATGGATCTGGTGATCCTGCCATGAGGACGGTTTCCGACGTCTTCAGGAAAGCGATGTTCGACCAGGAGACGGACGAGGTACCCGTGCTCCTGCTCACCATCACGCATCCGGATCTTCCAACGACGATTCGCATCTCCTCGGACAATGCGGATCTCCTCGACTATGAACAGCAGCTTCGCGGGACCGTCAGCCGTGAGCAGGAATACAGCTTCCTGCCCATGTCGGCTTCGCTTCCGGAGGAAGGCGACGACGCCTCGAACACGATCCAGATCACGGTCGACAATGTCAGCCAGGGTCTTACGCCGGCGCTGAAATCCACCGTGACGCCGGCCACCGTCACGGCCGAGATCGTGCTTGCGAGTGCGCCCGACGACGTCGAGGTCTCGTTTCCCGATTTCGAACTGACCTCGGCCGACGTCGATGCCGGTTCGGTCAAGCTCTCGCTCACCGTCGACGTGATGGCCTCAGAGCCATACCCGGCCGACAATTTCACACCGAGCGCCTTTGGTGGGCTGTGGGCGACGACATGAGTCGGTTCGACGCTTACATAGGCCTGCCCTGGCTTGATCGCGGTCGTACGGCGGCCGGCGTCGATTGCTGGGGGCTTGTGCGCCTGGTCTATGCCGGCGAGCTGGGCATCCAGCTGCCGGACCGCGCCGGCGACTATGCGGACGCCGGCGATCGCCTCACGATCCCATCTCTTGTCGACGAAGCGCGCGGTCGGGATTGGTTGCGGATCAGCGACGGCCGCTACGACAGGCTGTTCGACGTGGTGCTGATCCGGCAGGCACCCTGGCATGTCGGTCTGGTCGTTGGACAGGGCAGGATGCTGCACATTCCGGAGGGAAAGACGAGTTGCATCGAACCCTATGTCGGTGGACGCTGGGGAAGTCGCATTGAGGGCGTTTACCGCCATTGGGCGAAGATCGGGCAACCGCTATGAACGCGCTCGTCCGCGCTCCTCTTCATGGCGAGATCCTCGCGCCCGGCGACACGGTGACTGTCGTCGCCGCGACGCACCCTCTGCGCGGCGATCGCCATGTCGTGGAAATGCCGGCCGGGTCGAGCATTGCGGAGATAGTCGAGCGGGTCTCGTCCGAGTTCGGCCTGTCGCGTTTGGCGCGCGGCGCGGACGTGTCGATCGACGGCCACCTGATCCTGTCGGAGAACTGGCACCGGGTCCGCGTCAAGGCGGGTGCCCATGTCCTTGTCCAGGGCCGCGTCGGCAAAGCTGTCGGTAATATCCTGCGATCGATCTTCATGATCGCCCTCTCGGTGCTCGCCACCTTCATCGTCGGGCCGGCAGGGCTCGGCATTGCGGGCTTGCTCGGCGGTGGCACGATCGGGGCGATCGGCGCGTCCGTCGTCGCCGGCGCCATCATGATGGGCGGCGGCCTGCTGGCGAACGCGCTGTTCCCGCCGACGCAGACGAAGTCCGCGACCAGCAATCCGTCCTATTCGATCGCAGCCGGCCGGAACGCGGCTTCGAAGTGGGGGGCGTTGCCGGTCATCCTCGGCAAGGTCCGCGCCAATCCCAAGTACGCCGCCACCGGCTACACGGAGTTCGTCGGCAAGGATCAGTATCTCCGCATGCTCTTCGTGTGGGGCTACGGTCCCATGAAGATCTCCGACATCCGGATCGGCGACACGTCGATCGACGACTATGACGATGTCGAGATAGAGACCCGAGAGGGCTATGCGGACGATCAGCCGCAGACGCTTTACCCCTCGGAGGTTGTCCAGGAAGACCTGTCGATCGAGCCCGCCTACAACGTCGCGGTGGTGCATACGAGCGCCGAGGATGCTTCCGAGATCGTAATCGATTTCGTAGCGCCGCAGGGGCTGGTGCGCGTCGATGACGACGGCGATCGCCATGCGCAGAGTTGCACATTCCTGATCGAGATGAGCCCGGCCGGCGCGAATGCATGGGTATCGAAGGGCACAGCCGTCCTCAACGGCTCGAAGTCGAACGACCCGATCCGTCAGAGCTTTCGCTACATCGTCTCCGGCGGTCAATGGGACGTGCGTGTGACCCGCCAGACAGGCGACAGCGAGAGAAGCACGGTCTTCGACACTGTCGTGTGGTCGGCCCTCAAAACCTTCCGCATCGCCCCGGCGATCGATTTTCGTAAGCCGCTTGCCATCACCGCCATTCGTATCCGTGCCTCTAAGCAGCTTAACGGGACGATCGACAATCTGAACGCGCTCGTCTCGACCGTCGCGACAAGCTGGGACGGCAATAGCTGGGTTGCCGGCCAGGAGACGCGCAACCCGGGCGATCTCGTGCGCCTGGTCCTGCAGGGCCCGGCGAATGCGCGTCCGCAGCCGGACAGCCGTCTCGACCTCACCACCATTGCTGCGTTCGCCGACCATTGCACCGCGAACGGCTACGCCTTCGACATGTATCGGGATTTCACGGCTTCGGTCAGGGACACGCTGCGGGACATCTGCGCGGCCGGCCGTGCGGTCCCGACCTTCCGCGACGGCAAATGGTCGGTCGCATGGGAGGAAAGCGACGCACCGATCATCCAGCATTTCACGCCGCGCAATTCTCGCGACTTCACCTGGACGCAGACCTACCGCGTGTTTCCGCACGGCCTGCGCTGCAAGTTCGTCAACGCCGCAAAGGACTATGTCGAGGACGAGATACTGGTTTTCGACGCCGGCTACACCAAGGCAAACGCCACGCTCTATGAGCAGGCCGAATTCCCCGGCGTCACCTCGGCCGCGATCATCAACAAGCACGCGAAATACAGGATCGCCGATGCGAGGGCGCGGCCGGCCGTCTATCGGCTGACGGTCGATTTCGAACATCTGGTGGCACAGCGCACCGATCGTGTGGCGCTCGCCTACGATGTCATCCAGGAGGGCATCGCGTCGGGGCGCATCCAGGCGATCGACGGGCAGAAACTGACGCTCGACGAGCCGGCCGTGATGGAGGCTGGCAAGCTCTATGGCATTCGCATTCGCCGCCCGGACGGTACCTCCGTCGTCCGGCAGGTGACCACCGAAGCCGGGACGCAGAAGGTTATTACCATCGCCGGCGACGTCCCCGAGATCGGCGATCTTTACACATTCGGGATTCGCGGGAGCGAGACCGGCATATTCCGTATCCTCGCGATCCAGCCGGGCGAGGACCTGTCGGCCGAGCTGCAGCTTGTCGACGACGGCGCGAACGTTCAGGATGGCGACGGTGATGACGACACCCCGACGCCGGTCGCGCCGACGCCGGTCGCGCTCTCAGCCTACACACCGACGAACCTCCGCGCCGAAAGCGATGTCGTCCAGGTCGAGGTCGGATCGGTCTACCGGACCCGGCTCTACTGGAACGCGGTAGGCGGCCCCAGCTATTCATCCTTCGAGGTCGTGGCAACGAGCGACGGTCGCACGATCGTCCATATAGAAGGAGCGGATACCCGGGCTTCGGACTTCACCGATCTCGCTGACGGCGAATGGTCCTTCACCGTCCGCGCCTTTCTTACGGACGGGCGCTATACGCCGCCCTCGGCCGTGCTCATCGTCCCGATCAATGTTCCGACCGGGCAAACCGGCGTCGCTCTACGAGACCTCACCGAGCAGGTCCACGACATCCAGGAGAATTTCGCCTCCCAGATCAGGACCCTTTCCGAGATGATCGCGCAGGTCGCTCTCGGAGATGCTGAAGGCCAGTTCGGCGCCTATCAGGACGCGCAGGCGGTCTACAACAAGGTGAAGTCCGAGACTGGCGATGTATCGACTGCCGTCGAGCAGGCGATCCTTGCTGCAACGGGACCGGATTCGGGAATCGCGACCGCAATCACAGCGCTGAACGGTGCAGCCAACGGACAATATGGCGATGCCACGTGGCAGATCTCGACCGAGTACCAAGCGGCGAGCGGCTGGGACACCCAATGGGGCGTTCAGGTCCGGGCTTCAACTTCAGCCGGATGGGCGGATGCGGGACTGTTTGCCCGGGCGAAGTCTGACGGCACCGCGGAACTCCTGCTCATGGCAGGCAAGGTGGTCATCGTCGATACCGATTCGCCCGCCGAAGTGAATGCGATCGTTTTCGACGATGGCAAGGCGTATCTGAACGATGTGATCGCCACCTCAATCGAGGTCAAATCGGCCGCGACCGGCGCGCGCACGATCATCACTGACAGCCTCATTCAGGTCTTCGACGCGAACAATGTCGAGCGCGTCCGCCTGGGAGTTTGGGATGAGTAGGAAGGTCGGACTCAGAACCCGGGATGGTGCCGGAAACCTCCTGCTCGACACGACGACGGCGATGTTCCGCATCCTCGGGATCATGACCATCAGGCGCGGATGGGTGAAGGACTATTCGGGTTCTTCGCCCGCCCAGGACATGACGGGGAGCTACAGCGACGACGGGATCCTTCTGGGCGAAGTCTTCATGTTCTATCGCCCCGCCTCCTTCCAGGAACGCGATCCGCTGACGCCGGACAACATCACGTTCACGGTCAGCGGAAACACCGTATCCTGGCAATGGATAACGGCGATCGTTGGCACCACGCCGGTCTATTTTGACATCAGTTATGGGGTCAGGTGATGAGCGCCGGCCTGATCCTGATCAATGAAAGCGGAGCAATCCAGATCGATGAGAAGTACGCATCGATCGGGCTTATCCAGTCCGGCAGCCTGCTCATCAAGACCATAAAGCACAATAACTGGACGCCATCTGCCGGGACCGACGAGCACGGCGCGACAATTACCGTCGCGGCGAAGTTTCCTCTCCTTGCTCTTGCCGGGGACTATTTCTGCGGGATCAAATCGACGAAGAATAATGGCGACGGAACATGGACGTTCCAGGTCTGCACTGAGCCCGCGGCGGGTGGCCAGAATATCCCGTATTACATCTTCGACAATGCGACGCTCGTCGCCGATGAGGGGTGCGGTCTCATCGTCCGCAACGTCGACAACGAGTTGGTTTTCGTCAACTCGCAGAAGCCGATGCGTCTGGTGGATATTGTAAGCGGAACCCTGCCGGCGAACTGGAGCAGCGCATCCGGCAACAACCAGCAAACGTGGACATATCCGGCGGGAAGCAACTATGCGTACATGCCGCTGACCACCGCATATCGTTACATGTGGGCATTCGCCGATAGTGGCCCCTACGAAAGCTGGAGCGAGACGTTTTACGGCGCGAAGGCTGTCACCAATGGCATCCAGGCGCAGCGAACCAACCTGCTATCCTTGTTCGGGAGCAACCACGATAGCCAGGTCGGCGATTTCGAGCTGAGGGGCTACCGGTTCCTCGTATTCGACGTCACGAACTACTGAGACACTGTCGGGAGATGGGAAAGAATAGCGATGCAGCTTGAAGACTACACGACCGGCACCGCCTCGATCGCCAACGGCTCAACCGCTCTGACCGGCACCGGGACCGCGTGGGAAATTGCCGGTTTCAAAGCCGGCGACACGTTCCATGCGCAAGGCCTGGTCGGCATCATCGCTTCGGTCGACGGCGATGCGGCCATCACACTCCGCGATCCATGGACGGGCGGAGCAATCGTTGACGGCGCCTATCTGCTGCGCTTTCAGCCCGACAATAGCCGCATGCAGGGCACCACGCGGCAGCTGCTCGACACCCTCCGCAGCGGTTTTTCCCTGGTCGGCAAGTCAACGACCTCGCTTGCGATCGGCACGGGCGCCAAAACCTTCGACGTCGGCGTTAGCAATCTCGGCTGGGGTTCCGGAGCCCGTCTCCGCGCTTCGTCGGATGCCAACAGCGCGAACTTCATGGAAGGCGTCGTCACCGCCTATGCGGAGGGCAGCGTCACGCTGAATGTGGACCTGGTCGGCGGCGCAGGCACGCATGCCGACTGGACGATCAACTTGGCGGGTGAGCCGGCTGGCGATGCAGATGTTGCAGCCGACACGCATGCCGCAGTCAGCAAGGCGACACCAGTCGATGCAGACGAGATGCCCATAGCCGACAGCGCGGCGTCGTTCGGCCTGAAAAAGCTGACGTGGGCCAACTTCAAAGCGGCCATGAAGGCAGGATTAGGGCTTCGTGAGAGACTGACAGCGACCCGGAACTACTATGTTCGGACTGACGGCAACGACGCCAACACTGGTCTTGTGAACTCGGCTGCGGGTGCGTTCAAGACGATACCTAAAGCCCTCGCGGTTGTCCTCGGCACGCTTGATCTTGGCGGATTCAATGTCGTCATCAACGTTGTGGCGGGTACGTACACCGACCTTATTGCATTTACATCGCCGCAGGTTGGGGCGGGCAACATCTTCCTGAGCGGCGACACGACGACGCCGTCTAACTGCACGATAGACTGCACCGGGAAGGGACCATGCATCACCGTCGATGGGGCCGGTTGCCGCCTGATGGTCCAGGGACTGAAGTTTCTGGGAACACCCTCGGCGTTCATAGCCCAGAACGGCGGGTTTATCAGGACTACTGGCCTCAACGAGTTCTCTACCTGCAGCGGTCACGTCATCCAGGCGACGAAGGCCGGTATCGTCGAGGCTGTAGCCCCCGAGATCGTCAGCGGTACGACGGGCGGTGCCCAATATAACGTCAACCAGGGTGGCATAGTTTACTGCCAGACCGCCACGTGGACGATTTCTGCCGGTGCGACTCGCGGCGTGTTTGCCTGGGCTTCGCTCTGCGGGATCATCTACGCCTACAGCAACACATGGACGGGCACACTTACAGCACAGAAGTACAACGTATCTTTGAACGGTATTGTCACGTCTAATGGTGGGGGCGCCAACTACTTCCCCGGTAGTGCAGCGGGTGCCACGGCTACTGGAGGTCAGTATGCTTGATATCACATACGACCCGCATGACTGGTTCTGGCAGGTTTCCGGCCGCACGGATTATTGGTCGAGCGCCGCCGGTGCCTATGTCGAGACGCTGCCGGCGGGCTGGTTCGCGACAATTCAGGACGCCGTCGATGCAGCCAACGGTGGTGACAACGTTCTGTGCGTCGTCTCCCCGATAGGGACCGAGGCCGAGCTTTCGGACGTCCTGCGGCCCTATGGGCTGCGTGGGCCGGTTATCTCCAGCGAGGACGTGAACGCGGAGCGCGACAGGCGCACGGCTACACTCTTCGCCCACGGCGGGGTGGCCTATCAATGCGATGACAGGAGCCAGCAGAACATCACGGCCAAGGGTGCGCAGGCGAAGTTCGCCGTCATCGCCGGTGCGCAGGCCAATGATCTGCGCTGGGCGAACCCGAACGCAGACTTCGGCTGGATCGCGACGGACAACAGCGTCACACCGATGGACGCACAAACCATGTCCGCTTTCGCCGATGCCGCCGACCTATGGGTGACATCGCATATCATGGCGGGTTTGGCCCTGAAGCAGATGGACCCGGTCCCGACCGACTTCGAAGACGGGAAGTGGTGGCCTTAATTTAGCAGCGGACGGCCGGAGCTTCCGCTCCGGACGGCGGGCCAGCCGGCAAGCATGAACCCGCCCGACAGCGTCAAAGAATAACCGTCGCGCCCGCGCCCTTTCGGGCAACGCGAGCGTGGCCGATTCTCGAAAGTGCCTAAATGGCCTCCAACGCATTGTTCACAGATGTTGCACCCGTCACCCCGCCGGCCGGCTATATTGGCGGTAAGCGACGGCTCGCCTCGCGCCTGGTCGAGGAGATCGCCCTGCATCCTCATCGCACCTACGCGGAGGCGTTTGTCGGGATGGGCGGCGTCTTTTTCCGCCGCCGATCGTCGCCGGCGGCCGAGGTCATCAATGACCGCAATGGTGAGGTCGCCAATCTCTTCCGCATTCTCCAGCGCCATTACCCGCAGTTCATTGACACACTGCGTTTCCAGATCACGTCGCGACGGGAATTCGAGCGCCTGAAGGCGAGCGATCCGGCCACATTGACAGACTTGGAGCGTGCCGGACGCTTCCTCTACCTCCAGCGGCTGGCATTCGGCGGGAAGGTCGCAGGCCAGAACTTCGGCGTTGATCCGCGAGGCACAGCCGGATTCAACTTGCTGCGCCTCGTCCCTATCCTGGAGGGGGTGCACGAGCGCCTTGCCGGCGTCGTCATCGAGAACCTGGACTGGCTGGCATTCATTGACCGATATGACCGGCCCGAGACGCTATTCTACCTTGATCCGCCCTACCACGGCTCCGAGGGCGACTATGGCAAGGAACTGTTCGGCCGCGAGCAATTCGCGCTGATGGCAGAGCGCCTTGGCCGCCTGCGGGGCCGTTTCATCCTCTCGATCAACGATGTCCCCGAGATCCGCGAAGCATTCGCCGACTTCGATATGAGGCAGGTCGAGCTGCTCTATACGGTGGCCGGAGGCAAAGGCCGGCCGGCAAAGGAGCTGATCATCACTTCGAAGGGCACTTGAGAGGGCCTTGAAAGGCCGATGAGCGGGCCGCTACAGGAGGCCGAGTGCTCTAAAAGCCGGCGTCAAAAACTCAAAATCGCGCGTCACGCTACACCGCCTCTCGCGCTTCAGGCATACTCCCCGTCGGTCCCTCCCATCGGGAACACCGATCATGACGGTGGTTGCGTGGGGAGGGACCGGCGCCTCGCTCAGCGGCAAGACGTTTCCGTGGGGGAGAGGGCACCGGCCACCGAGGCGCGGGGCCGGGCGGGCGTGCCCGGTTCACGAGTGCCCCCGCCTGCCTGCCTGTCGGCGGGGCCCCTCTGTCCGGCCGGACAGAGGGGGGTGCGAAGGGACGGAGGGCAAGCAAGCATGCCCATAACCACAATGAGCTTCAGGCAAACGCATCCCCAAAAGCCCGACCGGGCGTCGTGCCGTTCGCCCGAAGACGGCGAATCGTCCAGTATGATGCGGGGTCGTCGGGAGATCATCGGGAGATAGAATGTTCTTTATCGCCTCGAAGCTTGTCGGGTTCGTCATTCAACCGCTGAACCTCGTCGCGCTCTTTCTGCTTGTCGGGCTGGTCGCTTCGCTGCTCAAGCTGAAACGGCTGTCAGTCCTGTTCCCGGCGCTTGCGCTGTTGGTCCTCGTCGTTTCGGCGTGGACCAGCGCCGGCTCGGTCCTGCTGGAACCGCTGGAAGACCGGTTCACCCGGCCGGCTACGCCGCCTGAGGACGTGAAAGGGATCATCGTCCTCGGTGGCTTTTTCGAAGGAGGCATCAACCTCGTGCGCCACGGCTACGAATTGAACAACAGCGCCGACCGCATCGTGGAAGCGGTGATCCTTGCGCGCAGATACAAGGATGCGGAAATCGTCGTCACCGGTGGCAATGGCTCCCTGATGCTGGCCGGCGAGGGCGATGCCGTCACCGCGCCGCGCCTTCTCGAAGCGCTCGGGATCGCTCGCGAACGGCTGCTGCTCGAAACGCGCTCGCGCAATACATACGAGAATGCCGTCTTCACCCGCGATCTCGTGAAACCGAAGCCGGGCGAGAAATGGCTTCTGGTCACGTCCGCCTTCCATATGCCGCGCTCGATGGCGCTTTTCCGCAAGGCGGGGTTCGATGTCGTTGCATGGCCGTCGGATTACCGTACCGCCGGAGACGAGCGTCTTTCGCTGGCACGCGACAACGCCATCGACTGCCTGCAGAACATGACGCTTGCCATACGCGAGTGGGTCGGGCTCGCCGCCTATCGCCTGTCCGGAAAGATCGACCGGATATTCCCCGTGCCTGAATAGGCTTGCACCGGGGCGCCGGCCCGACGACATAAGGTGATGTCGTGCGCGCGATAGCGGAAGTCGGCGGATATCCGGCGTCCGGGCATCAAACACGAGAAAGATTGGAAGAGATAGATTGGCGAATTTTCGTGGAACCTCCGGAATGTTCCTCTCGGTTTTCGACCTCTTCAAGATCGGCATCGGCCCGTCGAGTTCGCATACGATGGGGCCGATGACGGCGGCTGTCCGCTTCCTCGACGAGCTTGCCGGCGACGACTGGCCGAGGCCGGTCGGGGCGGTGGTCGACCGGATCGCGGTCAGCCTGCACGGTTCGCTCGCCTTCACCGGCATCGGCCACGGCACCGACCGCGCGGTGGTCCTGGGATTGACGGGCCTGACCCCGACCACCGTCGATCCGGACAAATCCGATGCGGTCCTTGAGAGGATCGCCGCCGAAAAGCGGATCGAGCCGCCGGGCCATCCCGGATATCGTTTCGATCCGCAAAAGGACCTCGAACTCGACCGAAAGCATCCGCTGCCGGGCCATGCCAATGGCATGATGTTTTCCGCCTATGACCGTGACGATCGGCTGCTGCTTCGCCGGATCTATTATTCCATCGGCGGCGGTTTCGTGGTTTCCGCCGAGGAATTGCAGCGGATGAAGGCCGACAGCCAGAAGCCGGAGGAGAGGGGCGTGCCCTATCCCTTCGCCAATGCCAGGCAGATGCTGGAGATGGCCAAGGCGAGCGGGCTTTCGATCTCCGACATGAAGCGGGCGAACGAGGAAACCCGCATGAGTGGCGCCGAGCTCGATGCCGGGCTCGATCGTATCTGGGGTGCCATGAGCGCCTGCATCGACCGGGGCCTGTCGCAGGAGGGCATCATGCCCGGTGGGCTCAAGGTCCGCCGCCGCGCCAAGAAGCTCAACGAGCGCATGGAGGAGGATTGGCGGCAGAATCGGCCGAACCCGCTGATGGCGAATGACTGGTTGTCTGTCTACGCAATGGCGGTCAACGAAGAGAACGCCGCCGGCGGCCGCGTGGTGACGGCGCCGACCAACGGGGCGGCAGGCGTGGTGCCGGCCGTGATGCGCTACTGGCGCCGGTTCCATGTCGATGCCGACCCGCATGGCACGCGCGACTTCCTGCTGACCGCTGCGGCGATCGGCGGCATCATCAAGCACAACGCCTCGATTTCCGGTGCAGAGGTCGGTTGTCAGGGCGAGGTCGGATCGGCCTCGGCGATGGCTGCCGCCGGACTATGCGCGGTGATGGGCGGCACGCCCGAGCAGATCGAGAACGCCGCCGAGATCGCGCTGGAGCACCATCTCGGCATGACCTGCGATCCGGTCGGCGGGCTGGTGCAGGTGCCGTGCATCGAGCGCAACGCGCTGGGCGCCGTGAAGGCGGTGACGGCGGCGTCGCTGGCGATCAAGGGCGACGGGCAGCATTTCGTGCCGCTCGACGCGGCTGTGGAGACGATGCGCCAGACCGGCCACGACATGAACGAGCGCTACAAAGAGACCAGCCAGGGTGGGCTAGCGGTCAATGTCGTGGAGTGCTGAACGAAAAATCCGGCCGCGAGGTGCGGCCGGATGACGATAGCGGGCGCGGATATCGCGCGTGCCGTCCTTCCGTATGGCTTACGGGCAGAACCACATCGGTCCGACGACGATACAGCCGCGGGTGTGCCAGTCGCGAGGACGGCTGCGATAGCGATGCCAGCCATGCGGAGCCGAGCGGTAGCGTTCTCCGGGCCGGTAGCGCGAATGATGCCGCTCGTACCGATCCCTATGCGAACGGGAGTCACGACGATCTTTGTGATACCGGTCCTGGGTCCTGTGAACCTGGGTCTGTTGGTGGTCGCGGCTGTCATGCCGTCGCGTATAGTCGTTCGGCGCGGCAAAAGCTGACGAGGCAACAAGAGAGGATGCCAATATTGCAGCGGCAATATATTTCAACATGAGCTTGAACCTTTCAGGATTTCAAAGAATCGCCCCGCCCGTTACTGATCTAGCAGTTTATTTAATGCTTGATAGCAGGAAAGGTTGCGGTGACTGGCGGCTGCATCCTTGTGGAGATGCGTCGGTCGGCGCTTGACCTCCGCCCGCCTGACGCTAAACCATAAGCCATGCCTCTCAACATCCTCAAATTGTGCGTCGGCTGCGACAGCGTCGAAGACCTCGAGGAATGGATCGATTTCCGTCTCGAGGAAAAGCGCCGTGCCGGCGAGAAGCCGGAGCATTTCCATACGACCCGCATGGTGCCAAAGCGGGTGGACGAGATCACTTCCGGAGGCTCGCTCTACTGGGTGATCAAGGGCAACGTCCAATGTCGTCAACGGATCACCGAGATCCGGCCGTTCAGGGACAAGGACGGCATCGGCCGCTGCCATCTGGTGCTCGAGCCGAAGGTCGTGCGCACCGAATGGCAGCCGCGCCGCGCCTTCCAGGGCTGGCGCTATCTGAAGCAATCGGAAGCACCGGTGGACGTGAGGGAAGGGCGTAACGGCTGGTTCGCGCTGCCACAGAATTTGCGGCGCGAGCTTGCCGAACTGGGGTTGCTGTAGGGCGCGTCTACCGGGCGATCATATCGGGCGCATCGAGATCGATGCGTACGGCCGGTCGTCCGTCAGGCGCAAAAACCCTGATGCGGACACGCGCCGCCGGCTGCGATGCCCGCCATGACCGTGCGCCGTGACTGAGCAGCAGGGCGACAAGGTCGCGGGTTTTGAACCGGTTGCCCGGGCTGCGGAAGTCCGCGAGCCTTGTCGCGGCATGCCGCAACGTGCTGAAGCCGATGCCGCGTCCCTGCGTGTACGGCACGGATCGCGCCTGCGGACGCAGATCGACAGTATTGCCGTCCTGTTCTTCCGTTACCACGGCCTTCCCCCTTTACTCGACACCATCCAGGGTATGCCCCATCCGAAATCTGTCGCGCCTTCTATTGCTCCACCGCGTAGCAGGCGATCTTGCGCTTCTTCAGCGCGCCGCAGGCGTCCCATGCCTGCGCCTTTGACGAGAAGCCGCCGAAGCGTGCGCGATAATAGGTATCCCCGCCTTTCTGGTAGATGGCGGTGAAAGGCGAGGCATCGGCCAATATGGTCGGCGCCTTCTTGCTCGCCTTGTCGAGGATGGCACGAGCCTGCGTTTCGCTGTCTGTTGCTCCGATCTGGATCGCCCAGCCGCTTGGCCCCGTCGAGGACGTGCTGACCGGATCGACATCTTTGGTAGCGATCGCTTCCGCGACCTTGAGGGCTGGACGCGAGGTAGGCGCAGGCGCCTCGGAGACCAGTGCGAGGGCTTGCGTCTCTGGCTCGGGGGCAACCCGTGCAGGCCGCTTATCCGGGGTCGGCGCATCGTGACGCGGCAGCGCGACTGCAACGGCGGCCGGCGCAACATCCTGCCGCGAGGCGATATAGTCGCCCGGGTCGCCACGGCGCGAGGCGCGCGGCAGGTATTTGCGGATCAGTTCGGCCATCTCGGCATCGCGGGAACGGCTCGTCTTGCCGCCCAGCACGACGGCCACGATGCTGCGCCCGTCGAGTTTCACGGACGTGGCAAGATTATAGCCGGAAGCGCGCGTGTAGCCGGTCTTGATGCCGTCCACGCCGTCGATGCGCCCGAGGAGATGGTTATGGCCGTTGATCCGGTGCCTGCCATACTGGAAGGAACGGGTCGAGAAGTAGCCGTAATATTGCGGGAAATGCTCGCGCAGCGCGATGCCGAGAAGGGCGATATCGTGCGCTGTCGTTACCTGTTGGTCGTCCGGCAGGCCGTTGGCGTTCTTGAACGTCGTGCGCGTCATGCCAAGCCGGCGCGCGGTTGCTGTCATGGTGCGGGCGAAATTAGGCGTGCTGCCGCCGAGCATTTCGCCGAGAGCCGTTGCCGCGTCGTTCGCCGAACGCGTTATCAGGGCATAGATGGCGGTTTCGACGGTGACCGAGCCGCCGGCCTTCACGCCAAGCTTGGTCGGCGGCTGGGAAGCGGCCTCTGCCGAGAAGGGCACCGGCGTCGACTTCGATATCCTGCCAGAGCGCATTGCTTCGAAGGTGAGATAGAGCGTCATCATCTTGGTCAGCGACGCGGGATACCGCAGGGCGTCTGCATTCGATTCGTACAGCGACTTGCCGGTCTTCGCGTCGATGACGATCGCCGAATGGCGGTTCGACGCCTGGGCGGAGCCTGACCATGCCATGATAGCGACCATGAAGGAGATGATGACCGTCTTTGCCGTGCGCGAGACGAATTTCGACACAAACACAGAAGCCACTACTACCTTGCCCACAGCCTTGCCCTTGGATTTTATTGCCGCATTCGGGCCGTCGAGGCCCGTGAGATGTTGAGTGGTAAATCTATTTGAGGCCGCGTTACCAATCCGTTTATGGTAACCGTAACGTTCATAAATTCTTTCGCGTTTGAGGAGTCGGCAGCACGCGCTCGAAGTGTCTCCGGGTCATGCGGATTGACAATTTGTGCAATGCATCTACATTTTGTGCATCGCGAAAATTCCGGACTTTCAGTTGAATGGAAAGGTTCATGGCATGACGCATGCGTTCGAGGGGGCAGACGCCCTTGGCAAGGAATTCATCGATACCGGTCTGAAGAGCTTTGCCTCGCTCTCAAAGAGCATCCAGGCGATCGCGCTCGATGCGACCGAATACACCAGGAAGAGTTACGAGGACGGCAGCGCTGCGCTCCAGAGGCTTGCGGCGGCGAAGTCGCCCGAGGCGGCCTTCGAGGTGCAGACCAGCTACGCCAAGAGTGCGTATGAAGGGTTCATCGCCGAAGCCACGAAGATGATCGATCTCTATACGGAACTGGCGCGCGACGCCTACAAGCCCTTCGAAGAGATCGCGCCGAGGGCGAAATAGGTTTTTCCTCCGGCCTTTCATCGAAAGAGCCCGTTTGGACCCGGTCGCGACGAGCGGCCGGGTTTTTTGTTTCTGCCGCATGGCTGACGAAATACGGGTGTCAGTTGTGAAGACCGTATTGTCAGCGCGCTAGAAGGCCTTAAAATTACGGGATGGATACCTACATGTCGGGCTCTCGATCAAGCTCGGCGAAAGGAAGGCAACGATTGACGATCGGCCGGGAACCAGCGCGGTGTCGCGCCGTTACCATGCAGGCGGGCCAGGACCGAGGAAATGGCACCGGGCGCGGTACGGCTGTCATTGCCCGGCCCAGGCAGAAAACAAAGAAGCCGAGCCTCTATCGCGTACTTATTCTGAACGACGATTACACCCCGATGGAGTTTGTGGTGCATGTGCTGGAGCGTTTTTTCCAGAAGGACCGCGACGCCGCCACCCGCATTATGCTCCACGTTCACAATCACGGTGTCGGAGAGTGCGGGGTCTATACATTCGAGGTCGCCGAGACCAAAGTGACGCAAGTCATGGACTTTGCCCGTCAGCATCAGCACCCGCTGCAATGCGTGATGGAGAAGAAGTGAGGAATGAATGCCGGCTTTCTCCCAAGGCCTAGAACGGGCGCTGCATCAGGCGCTCACTTACGCAAATGAGCGTCACCACGAATATGCGACGCTCGAACATCTGCTGCTTGCCCTCATCGATGACGCCGACGCAGGCGCCGTCATGCGGGCTTGCAACGTCGATCTCGATGAACTGAAGCAGGTTCTCGTCACCTATATCGACACCGAACTCGACAATCTCGTCACGGGTTACGACGAGGATTCCAAGCCGACGGCGGGTTTTCAGCGCGTGATCCAGCGCGCCGTCATCCATGTGCAGTCTTCCGGCCGGGAAGAAGTGTCGGGCGCCAACGTGCTCGTCGCCATCTTCGCCGAGCGCGAGAGCCACGCCGCTTATTTCCTGCAGGAACAGCAGATGACCCGCTACGACGCGGTCAACTACATCTCCCACGGTATCGCCAAGCGGCCGGGAGCGGGCGAATCGCGGCCGCCGCGTGGGGCTGAGGAAGACCAGCCCGGAGCCAGCGGCGGCGCTGAAGCGGAAGAGGGCGGCAAGAAGAAACAGCAGCAGGATGCCCTTACCGCCTACTGCATCAATCTGAACGAGAAGGCGCGCGCCGGCCGTATCGACCCGCTGATCGGCCGCGAATCCGAGATCGCCCGCACGATCCAGGTGCTCTGCCGCCGCTCGAAGAACAACCCGCTTTACGTGGGCGACCCTGGCGTCGGCAAGACTGCCATCGCAGAGGGACTTGCCAAGCGCGTGGTCGAGGGCGAGGTTCCGGACGTTCTGATGAACGCGACGATCTTCGCGCTCGACATGGGCACGCTGCTTGCCGGAACCCGCTACCGCGGCGATTTCGAGGAGCGGCTGAAGCAGGTTGTCAAGGAACTCGAGGAATATCCGGGCGCGGTCCTGTTCATTGACGAGATCCATACGGTGATCGGTGCCGGCGCCACGTCGGGTGGCGCGATGGACGCTTCGAACCTCCTGAAGCCGGCGCTGTCGTCCGGCGCCATCCGCTGCATCGGCTCGACCACCTACAAGGAATTCCGCCAGTTCTTCGAGAAGGACCGTGCTCTCGTGCGGCGCTTCCAGAAGATCGATGTGAACGAGCCTTCCGTGGATGACGCTATCGCTATCATGAAGGGCCTGAAGCCTTATTACGAGGACTTCCACAAGGTCCGCTACACCAATGAAGCGATCAAGGCGGCGGTCGAGCTTTCGGCGCGCTACATCAACGACCGCAAGCTGCCCGACAAGGCGATCGACGTGATCGATGAGACGGGCGCCTCGCAGATGCTGCTGCCCGAATCACGCCGACGCAAGACCATCAGCGTCAAGGAGATCGAGGCGACAATCGCTACGATGGCCCGCATCCCTCCGAAGACGGTGACAGCCGACGACGAGAAAGTGCTGGCGACGCTCGAGGACGAACTGAAGCGCGTCGTCTATGGGCAGGAGACGGCGATCTCCGCGCTCGCCTCGGCAATCAAGCTGGCGCGGGCCGGCCTGCGCGAACCGGAAAAGCCGATCGGCAGCTACCTGTTCTCAGGCCCGACCGGCGTCGGCAAGACCGAGGTCGCCAAGCAGCTTGCCGCCTCGCTCGGCGTGGAACTGATCCGGTTCGACATGTCGGAATATATGGAGCGGCACACGGTGAGTCGACTGATCGGCGCGCCTCCGGGCTATGTCGGCTTCGACCAAGGCGGCCTGCTCACCGACAGCGTCGACCAGCACCCGCATTGCGTGCTGCTGCTCGACGAGGTCGAGAAGGCGCATCCGGACCTGTTCAACATCCTGTTGCAGGTCATGGATCACGGCAAGCTGACCGACCATAACGGCAAGAAGATCGACTTCCGCAACGTCATCCTCATCATGACGACGAATGCGGGCGCGGCCGATATGGCTAAAGCCGCCATTGGCTTCGGCTCCTCTAAGCGTGAGGGGGACGACATGGAAGCGATCAACCGGCTGTTCTCGCCGGAGTTCCGCAACCGTCTCGATGCGATCATCCCGTTCGGCGCCCTGCCGGTGCCGGTCGTGCATCAGGTCGTGCAGAAATTCGTCATGCAACTCGAGGCGCAGCTTGCCGAGCGCCGCGTGACCTTCGACCTGTCGCCTGAGGCGATCGCCTGGCTGGCGGACAAGGGCTATGATGAGCGCATGGGCGCGCGGCCGCTTGGCCGCGTCATCCAGGAGCATATCAAGAAGCCGCTGGCCGAGGAGGTACTCTTCGGCAAGTTGAAGCGCGGTGGCACGGTGAAGGTTACCGTCGTCGACGACGAATCCGGCAAGCCGGGCCTGAAGCTCGAGGCCATCGGCGACGAAGTGCCGGTGAGCCCGAAGAAGGAAGACCCGAGGAAGGCGCCCGCGCCGAAGAAGACGGCGAAGAAAGCTTCGCCTGCGAAGGCGCAAGCGAAGCCAAAGCCCACTGCCAAGGGTCCTGCCGGCCGATCCGATGCTCCTGCGTCAAAGGGCAAGAGCGCGGCCAAGCGCAGCATTGTCCCGCAACTGCCGCGCAAGTCCTGACAGGGGCCTGAACCAAGGCTTCTCCCGATTCGTTGGGAGAAGCCTTTTTCTTTTTTGGATCACGTCCTTCCGGATTTGACATGCTAACCGCGCTCTGATGCTGGAGCAGACCGAAACCATTCTCGAGGGAAGCGCCGCTGCCTGGTTTCTTCGCGGCGTTCTGGCCACCCTTTCGGTTCCCCTGATCATTCTCATAAGTGCCTTCGTCGGCTTTGCCGGCCTTGCCCATGAATCGGGGCTGACCATGGCCGAGACCGTGTTCATGACAGGCGTCGTATGGGCACTGCCGGGCCAGGTCGTGCTGGTCGGCTCCGTTCTGTCCGGCAGTTCGCTGGCGGCGACGGCCTTCGCGGTCGCCTTGTCGTCCGTGCGGCTGATGCCGATGGTGATGGCGCTGGTGCCGGAAATGCGTACCCGATCAACGCGCAGCTGGGTGCTGCTCCTGCTCTCGCATTTCATCGCCGTGACATCCTGGGTGCTGGCGGCCGAGCGGCTGCCAGACGTGCCGAGGGAATGGCGCACAGCTTACTATGGCGGTCTCGGCTCGACCCTGGTGCTGGTCAACATGGTCGTGGTGGTGATCGTGTATCTGGTGGCACCGCATCTGCCTACAGCCGTTTCGGCCGGGCTGTTCCTGCTGACGCCGATCTATTTCATCACGTCGCTGTGGGGTTCGGCCCGGGAATACGCCGCTCACTACGCCATGGTGCTCGGCGTGGCATTCGGGCCGATCTTCCATATGATCGTGCCGGGTTTCGATCTTCTCGGCGCGGGCCTAGTCGGCGGTTTCGGCGGCTACGCGCTGCATCGGCTTTTCAGGCAGGAGGCCACGCGATGAGCTTTTCCGCCTTCGATGCATGGTGGTGGCCGTTTGCCTTTATCCTTGTTGCCGGTTGGCTGGCGACGGATAGCTGGCGCTATCTCGGCGTCGCCTTCGGTGGGCGGATGGCGGAGGATTCCGAATGGCTGGTGCTGGTGAGAGCCGTGGCGACCGCGCTTGTCGCTGGCGTCGTCGGCAACCTGATATTCTTCCCAACCGGTGCGCTCGCCACGACGCCGGTGTGGATACGGGTAGCGGCGGTCACGGCCGGCTTTGCCGCCTATCTCGCGCTGGGGCGGAAGATCATCGTCGGGATTATCGTGGCCGAAGCCGTCTTCGCAGCGCTGCTGCTCGGGCTATGAGAGCGGCGCTGCAATTGACCGATATGATCTGCCGGCATATCTGACCGTTATCCGGGTGGCCGCAGGTTGCGGAACGGTCATAAAATACGGCTGCAAGCGATTGACGAACGAAAAGAAAATAGCCGTTGCGCCCATGATGGATTGGACCGATCGTCATTGCCGGTACTTCCACCGGCAACTGACGCGGCGGGCTGTCCTCTACACCGAGATGGTCGTGGCAGACGCCGTGATCCATGGCGACTGCGAACGCCTGCTTGGCTTTTCAGAGGCCGAGCAGCCGGTGGCGCTTCAGCTTGGCGGCTCCGATCCTGGAAAGCTGGCCGAGGCGGCGCGGATCGGGGCAAGTTTCGGCTATACGGAAATCAACCTCAATGTCGGGTGCCCTTCGGATCGCGTGCAATCGGGGACATTTGGCGCCTGCCTGATGCGCACGCCTGATCTGGTCGGAACCTGTGTTGCGGCAATGAAGGCGGCCGTCTCCATCCCGGTCACCGTCAAATGCCGGATCGGCGTCGATGAACAGGACCCCGAAACCGCACTCGACGAACTGGCCGATGCGGTATTCGCGACAGGTGCGGACGCGCTTTGGGTGCACGCGCGCAAGGCCTGGCTGGAAGGACTCAGCCCGAAGGAGAACCGCGACATCCCGCCGCTCGACTATGACCGGGTCTATCGGTTGAAGGCACGCTGGCCGGACCACTTCATCGGCATCAACGGAGGCATACGGACCATCGCCGAGGCGCGGGAGCATCTTGCCCATGCCGATGGGGTCATGTTCGGCCGTGCCGCCTATCACGAGCCCGGAATGCTGGCCGGTGTCGACGAGCTTCTCGGGCAGCGGCCGACCGAACCGGTCGATTTCGCCGAAATCATCGAGACGATGGCCAACTACGCCGTGCGGCATGTCGAGCGGGGAGGGCGGCTTGCCCACGTCACGCGGCACATGACGGGTCTGTTCCACGGCATGCCGGGTGCGCGGCGTTACCGGCAAATCCTCTCGACCGACGCGACACGTCTCGGGGCGGGTGCCGAAGTGCTTCGCGCCGCCTTTGCCGCCGTCGGATTAGCATCCGCGGAAGCGGCGGCATGAGCTTTTATTCGCGGATGTCTTATTCCCGAAACCTGTTCCCGTTTTCGGGAAGCATGCATCAGTCGTAGAAAACCATCCGGTCGCCGCGCACGTCGAAACCCGCCAGCGAATTGATGAAATTCATGCCGAGCAGGCTCTCGACGAGGCTGCCGGGCGCGGCTACCAGCACGGCCATGTGCCGGCGCTTGATCGTACCCACCGAGAGTTCGTCGATCGTAATACTCGCCGCCTGCGCGGAGCCATTGGCTGTCATGACAGGCAGATTGTAGTCGAGCTTCGAAACATCGATGCCGGCGCGACTGGCGGCATCCGCGGTCAGCACGGTCCGTGTCGCGCCGGTGTCGACGATCATCGAGACGCCGGCACCGTTGACGTCGGCGCGTACGCCGAAATGGCCGTTGTCGAGCTTTTGCAATGTGACGACGCTGCGTCCGTTCCCGCCCACGGACGAGAGAGGGCTGCCCGGAATGAGCCCGGCGGTGACACGGTAGGCGACATCCTGCAGTTCATAGCGATACTGGAAACCGGCGATGAGCACGAACACGACCGCGATCCAGATGGCGATGTCGCGCGCTGCATTTCCCATGAGGCGCCGCGAGCCGACCACACCAGCGGCGATCACCAGGCCCCAGAGCGCGAGATAGACGCCGTGGCCGAACCTTTCGTTGCTGATGCCGAAGGTCGATCCCGAATCGTTGTTGGCGACGAGGAGGATCAGGGCGACCCCGATAGCGCCCAGCAGGAACCAGAGCAGGCGGTTTCGCATGGTTTCACCCGACAGAACCTCTTTCGCGCGCCATGCGGGCGCGACGCGTTTCACGTCGCGGGCGTCGTTCGACCGTTTCAAGACGGGCGGGCAGTTCGTCCATGATCTCGCGCCGTGTCTCGGGCGTCATGGTCAGCCAGGCGCCGATCTCATCGCGCGTGCGTCCGCACCCGAAGCAGTAGCCCGTTTTCATGTCAATCGAGCAAACGAGGATGCACGGAGATTCGATCGCGGTCATGGAAGTTCCTGTCGCCTTGAGTCACCACATGATATTCCAGGTCGCGCTTTGCAAGTATGCCGTAAGCGACAGTGCGCCACGGCTGAAACAGATGACGGGCGATTGCGGGCGGCGGCCCCTGACGCTATGCCGCTCTCGGCTATTTCTCCAGCCTGCTTGAACGGTACTGAAATCGATGACCATCGGCTTGCCCTTCGACGATTTTCGCACATTGCTTGCCGCGCCGCCGTCCATGGACCAAAAGGCGGCAAACCGTGTCTCGCAGGATTTTCGCCGTTACGATGAGGCCGGCGGCTCGCTCGGACGTCTGGAGGAACTCGCAATCTGGCTGGCCGGCTGGAGCGAGCGACCGCGCCCGATGATCCTGCGCCCGTTGCTCGCCATCTTCGCCGGCAGCCACGGCGTCGCGGCCCGCAACGTTTCGACCTTGCCGGCCGGGGCGACGGCGGCGATGGTCGAGCGCTGCAGTTCCGGCGCCGCGCCCGTCTGCCAGCTTTGCTCGACCTACGATCTTGGCCTGAAAGTCTTCGATCTCGCGCTCGACCTGCCGACCGGCGACATCACGGTCGAGCCGGCGCTCGACGAAAAGGGAACCGCCGCGACCATGGCCTTCGGCATGGAGGCGATTGCCGGCGGCACCGATCTCCTCTGCCTTGGTGCTTTCGGCGTCGGCAATTCGACGGTCGCCGCCGCGATCTGCGCGGCGCTTTTCGGCGGACGCGGAGCGGATTGGGTCGGAAGCGAACCGGGGGCGGACGGTTCGATGAAAGGCCGCAAGGCTGGAATGGTGGATGCCGCCCTTTCCGTGCATTCGGGCCATCTCGCCGATCCACTGGAAGTGCTGCGCCGTCTCGGCGGACGTGAATTCGCCGCGGTCGCCGGTGCGATTATCGCGGCACGCTCCGAGCATATTCCCGTGGTGCTGGACGGTTATACCGTGATCGCGGCGGCTGCGGTCCTCCACGCCGTAAACCCGGATATGATCGGCCATTGCGTGCTTGCGGGGCTTTCGGGCGATGAAGGCGAGGCAAAGGCGGCCGCTCGCCTTGGGCTCAGGCCGCTCTTCGATCTCGATATCGGCGAGGGAGGCGTCGCGGCGGCGCTTGCCGCCGGCCTCCTGAAATCGGCGGTCGCCTGCCACGGATCGATTGCCGTCTCAGGCGTTCACTGACCACCTGTCAGCGGCGCGCGGCGCGCTTCGGCTCGGTCGTCGGCATGGCCGGCAGTTCTTCCATGACGCGCGATGCCGGGAAGACGGCCAGCGCCTCGGTACCCTCGCGCAGCTTCGAGATCAATTCGAACTCACCGCCATGCATATGCATCATGCCCTGCACGATGGGGAGGCCGAGCCCGGTTCCCTGCTCGGCGCTCTTGATGGCGATGGAGCCCTGGCCGAAGGCGGAGAGAACCACGGGTATCTCCTCAGGGGGAATGCCGGGGCCATTGTCCTTGACGGAAATGTACTGGCCGCCGCCGACGGTCCAGCCGACGCGTACGCGAACTTCTCCATTGCTTGGCGTGAACTTCACCGCGTTGGCGAGGAGATTGAGCGTGATCTGGCGGATGGCCCGTTCGTCGCCATAGAGCCTCGGCAGATTCTCCTCGAATTGCTGGATAATGCGGATGCTCTTGTTATGGGCTTTCAACTCCATCATCCGGCAGCAATCCTCGACGATATGCGCGAGCCGGAGCGGTTCCTCGTTGAGAACATAGCGGCCTGCCTCGATGCGCGACAGGTCGAGGATTTCGTTGATGAGGTCGAGCAGGTGCTGGCCCGAATCGTGGATGTCGTGCGCATACTGCCTGTAGCTGTCGTTTTCGAGCGACCCGAGCACTTCCTTCGCCATCACTTCAGAAAAGCCGAGGATGGCGTTGAGCGGCGTCCGTAACTCATGGCTCATCGAGGCGAGGAAACGCGATTTGGCCAGGTTGGCTTCCTCTGCGCGACGCCTCGCCTCGTCCGACATGGATTTGGCGGTCTCGAGTTCCGCGATCAGCGCATCCTTCTCCGAGCGAAAGGAAAGCAGCATCGCAGCGGTACGGTTCAGATGGCTGGCGATATAGGAGAAGAAGGGCAGGGCGAGGAACAGAAGCCCCGCCATGATCGCCTCGACCGGGTTGGAGAGGTTCGCGCCGAAGGCCAGGTAGGCGGCGACCGGGAGCGCGAAGGTCACGACCAGCGCATAGCGGAGCGACGAAGCGATCAGCGCCGTGGCCGCGATTGCGATCAGCAGCACCACCGCCTTGATGACAGGGAACTGGTCGACGCGGCATTCCGGGCAGCCGAGCCAGGCGAGATAGGCCCAGCCGAGCCCGCTGAGGAAATGGCCGACGAGAAGATTACGCGATGCTGCCGCCGCGTCGATTGCCGAGGTCTCGGCCTGGTCGATGCGGCGGGCAGTGACCGCGAGCACGGCATAGAAGGTCACCGTGCAGAAGGCCCAGATCAGGATTTCGCCGCTCATCCCGGCGAAGAGCCCGGCAGCGGTGACGAGCAGCACCATCAGTGGAATGGCGGGTGCACCGCCGATAATAGCGTGGGCGTGCAGCTTCAGAAGTTCACGGTCGAAGACGGGATTGCCCGCCTGCTGGGACAGGCGCTCGCGCGTGCGGCGCACCGCACGAGCCACATCGCTATGGCGATGCGGTTTCCTGCGGTCGACGATGATCTTATCCGCTGTTCGCGAGGGCTGTAACACCGTTCCGTTCTTGCCGGTAAGTCCAGGCCCACAAACTACGGTTGAATGATTAAGAGACCCTTTTGGAACAAGGCCAAACTCTATCCTTGCGGTAGCGGTCCGCGCCCCTGTAAGCAGGGAGAGGAAGGAATACGGCGATGAAGCTTTATGACGGAGGGCGCGCTCCGAATCCGCGCCGGGTGAGAGTGTTCCTTGCGGAGAAAGGCCTCGAGGTGCCGCTTGTTCCGATCGACATGGGCGCGCTCGGTCACCGCTCGGAGGAAGTCGCCCGCCGCAACCCGCTGAAGCGTCTGCCGGTGCTTGAGCTGGACGACGGCACGGTCATCACCGAATCTGTCGCCATCTGCCGCTACTTCGAGGAACTTCACCCCGAACCGGCGCTCTTCGGCAAAGGCGCGCTCGGCAAGGCAATGGTGGAGATGTGGCAGCGGCGCATGGAACTGAACTTCATGTTCTGTGTCGCGCAGGCGTTCCGCCACATCCACCCCGCCATGAAGGATTGGGAGGTGCCGCAGATCCCGGAATGGGGAGAAGCGAACAAGCCGCGGACGCTCGAATTCCTTGCTTTGCTCGACGACGAACTGGCAAACCGCGAATTCGCGGCTGGCGACGACTATTCGATCGCCGACATCACCGGACTGATCGCGGTCGATTTCATGAAGCCGGCGAGGATCGCCATGCCGCCGGAATTCACCAACGTCATCCGCTGGCATGAAGCGCTTTCCGCGAGGCCGAGCGCCGGGGCCTGAAACGGAATGTCCGAGACACTCGACGGCCTGCTTCGTGAGATCGAGGCTTGCCGGATTTGCATGGAGCATCCGAAAAAGCCGCTTCCACATGAGCCCAGGCCGGTGCTCGTCGCTTCCACGAGCGCTAAAATCCTGATCGCCAGCCAGGCGCCGGGCACGCGTGTCCACGCGAGCGGCGTGGCTTTCGACGATCGCTCCGGCGACAGGCTGCGCGATTGGCTGGGAATGACAAGGGAGCAGTTCTACGATCCATCGCGGCTGGCGATCGTACCGATGGGCTTCTGCTTTCCCGGCCTCGACGCGCATGGCGGCGACCGGCCCCCGCGTGCTGAATGCGCGCCGGCATGGCGCGCGCGCCTGCTAGCACTGATGCCGCAGGTGGAACTCGTCCTCGTCATCGGCCTTTATGCGCAACGCTGGCATCTCGGCGCAGACCGCGGCGCATCGGTCGACGCGACGGTGCGCGACTGGCGGCGCATCTTCGAGAGACCGGGCCGCCCGAGACGCCTCCCGCTGCCGCATCCGTCCTGGCGCAATACGGCTTGGTTGAAACGCAATCCTTGGTTTGCAGGGGAGGTTCTGCCGATCCTGCGAAGCGAGGTGTTGCGCCTTACCCGGTGACGGGATTGGATGAAAATTTTTTATCTGATAGGCTATATCCGGTAGATAATTGTTGAAACAGTCGTGAAATTCGCTACGTACGGCAACAAATTTCTACTGGAGAACGATCAATGGACCGTCTCGACCGTAAGATCCTGCGCCTCCTGCAGGAAAACGCGACGCTTGCCGTTGCCGATATCGCCAAGAGGGTGGGGCTTTCGACGACGCCCTGCTGGCGCCGCATCCAGAAGCTTGAGGAGGAGGGCGTCATCCGCCGCCGGGTCGCGCTGCTCGATCCGGTCAAGATCAACGCCCGCGTCACGGCCTTTGTCTCTATCCGCACGGGGTCGCATTCGCATGAATGGCTGAGGCGCTTTTCGGAGGTGGTGCAGGAATTTCCCGAAGTCGTCGAATTCTACCGCATGAGCGGCGATGTCGATTATCTCCTGCGCGTCGTGGTGCCGGATATCGCCGCCTATGATTCCTTCTACAAGCGGCTGATTTCGAAGATCGATATCCGCGACGTCTCCTCCGCTTTCGCCATGGAGCAGATCAAATACACGACCGAGCTGCCGCTGGATTATCTGGTGATCGAGAAGGAGGCCGCCAACTCGGCGGCCTGATTCTTGCTCCTGCGGCGATAAGGAAAGCGCCGCTCGGTTACCGCTCCAGTCGGGCCAGAAGCGAGGACGTGTCCCAGCGGCGGCCACCCATCTGCTGAACGTCTTTGTAGAACTGGTCGACCAGCGCAGTCACCGGCAGGCGTGCGCCGTTGCGGTCGGCTTCCGATAGGCAGATGCCGAGGTCCTTGCGCATCCAGTCCACCGCGAAGCCGTAATCGTACTTGCCGGCGTTCATGGTCTTGTGGCGGTTTTCCATCTGCCACGACCCGGCCGCGCCCTTGGAGATCACCTCGACCACCTTTTCGATGTCGAGCCCGGCTTTCTTGCCGAAATGGATGCCTTCGGCGAGGCCCTGGACGAGGCCGGCAATGCAGATCTGGTTGATCATCTTGGTGAGCTGGCCGGAGCCGGCCGGCCCCATCAGCCCGATCATGCGCGCATAGGCGTCGATGACTGGCCGTGCCTTCTCGAATGTCGACTGTTCGCCGCCGACCATGACGGTGAGAACGCCGTTCTCGGCACCCGCCTGACCGCCGGAGACCGGCGCGTCGAGAAAGCCGAAGCCACCTTTTTCCGCCGCCGCGGCGAGTTCACGCGCGATCGCGGCTGACGCGGTTGTGTTGTCGATGAAGACAGAGCCCTTCTTCATCGACTGGAATGCGCCGTCGGCGCCGAGCGTGACGGAGCGCAGATCGTCGTCATTGCCGACGCAGGAGAAAACGAAGTCCTGATCCTTCGCTGCTTCTGCCGGCGTCGGCGCGCTCCTGCCGCCATTCTCGGCTACCCATTTCTCGGCCTTGGCGGCGGTGCGGTTATAGACAGTGACCTCATGGCCGCCCTTGTTCTTCAGGTGCGCGGCCATCGGATAGCCCATCACCCCAAGACCCAGAAACGCAACTTTCGCCATTCTCTCGCTTCCTCATTCCGGTATGGTGCAGATATTATTCCTAAGGCACTGGGCGTGCGATGTACGCCGCTCAGTTGCCGTAAATGTCGAAATCGAAATATTTGTCGTTGATCCTCTTGTAGGTCCCGTTCGTGCGGATGGCCGCGAGCGCCGCGTTGAACCGCTGCACCAGATCGGTATCGCCCTTGCGCACCGCGATGCCGGCGCCTTCGCCGTGGATTGCCGGGTCCGGTTTGATCGTCCCCAGGATGCGACAGCATTGTCCGGCATCGGTCCTTAGCCAGTCGTCGAGCACGATCCGGTTATCCATCGCCGCGTCGAGACGGCCTTCGGCAAGGTCGTGCTGGTAGCCGGCGATCGTCTTGTAGGCTTGAATGGTACTCTCCTTGTATTTCGCCCTGGCGTATCGGGCATGGATCGTCGACCCCCTGACGCCGAGCGAGAAGCCTTTCAATTCTTCCGGTGTCACGCCGGTGAGCGCCGAATCCTTACGCACCACGATTGCCGGCGTCGTCCGGTAATAGGCATGCGTGAAATCGACCTTCTTCCTGTGCTCCTCGGTGATCGCCATGGAGGAAATGATGGCGTCGAACCGGCCGGACTGAAGGGCAGGGATGATCCCTTCCCAATCCTGTTTCACGAAGGTGCAGTTCGCCCCCATCTCCGTGCACAGCGCCTTGGCGATATCGATGTCGAAGCCGACGAGATTGCCATCCGCGTCGATGTTGTTGAAGGGCGGATAGGCGCCTTCCGTGCCGATCGCAAGCTTCAACTCGACCGCGGGGGCATGCGCTTCGGTGTCGGTGGCACGTGCCGTGGGGATCATGGCTGCGAAAGCGACGGCCGCCAGACATAGGTTCCTCAGGATTCCCATATAGGTCCTTCTGCCCCGCATGGGGTCACGGGCCGATCGAGCCGCATCCGGCTCCCGGCAAGGCGGGCGCGGGTATTCCCATTGCTTTCGATGAAAATGCAACCGTAAATCCTTGCGTCGAAAAGGATTTATGACACATGGCAACGGCATTCATCCGAGTCCCGTTTCACGTTCGATGAAATCCGCGAGGCCGCTTATGTCGTCGAGATCGAAAACCGGTACGCCCTCGCCGATCACGGCATGGTCCGCGGCGATCGCCGCGATATGGGGATCGATTGCGGTGAGGGGGCTTCTGTCCTTGGCCTCAAGCCGACGTGCCTCGATCTTGCGGTGCGCGCCTCGTTTGTAGCCCTCGACCAGGACGAGATCCGTCGGGGAAAGGCGGGAAAGCATGTCGTCCAGCGTCGGTTCCTCTTCATCGCCGAGTTCATGCATCACTGCCCAGCGGCGGCCGGAAACGATCGCCACTTCCTTCGCGCCGGCCTTGCGATGCCGGAAGGAGTCGGTCCCTTCCTTGTCGATGTCGAAATAGTGATGCGCGTGCTTGACGGTCGCAACCTTCCAGCCGCGCCCCGTCAACTCGCGCACCAGCGCCTCGACCAGTGTCGTCTTGCCGGAATTCTTCCAGCCTGTGACGCCGAATACGCGCATCGTCATTTCATGTTTCCCTGCCAGCAGCCACAGCGCCTCCTCCATATCCGCCGGCGCGGTGATGGGGAAGAACCGCGTTCGGTCCGCAATACGATTGTCGCCGCCGAACGTTTCCCGTCGAGTGCGGCGCTACGACGACGGATCGGGGTTCTCTCTCCGGCGCCACACTTGCCGTGGGAGGCCGGTTGCGTATCCCCGTTCCCGCTCGACAAGCTGCACCGGGGATTATCGCCGTGAAGCGGAAAGCGTGGAGAAAAAGGCCCGGAGAAATTTTACCGGCCAAGCAGGATCAATGGGTTAGGCGGGTGATTGGCGTGGTTTTTTCCACGGACCTACATCCTGTCTCCAAATTCAGGAGTCGAACAAGATAATTTTGCCGGCGGGGACGCCTGTGCCAGCCGTTTTCGCAGCACGGGCCTTCCAAACCGACGGCTTGCGGCTACGCCTGCAAGCGCGTAGCTTGCGCCGCCGATTAAAGACGATTGAAGTGATGGTCTATCGCCTGCCGCCGCTGAATTCGCTTCGCGCTTTCGAGGTCGCGGCGCGCCATATGAGCTTCCAGAAGGCCGCCGAGGAGCTCAACGTCACCCCATCGGCGCTTTCCTACCAGATCAGGCAGCTTGAGGATTTTTTGCAGGTGCCGCTCTTCGTGCGGCTGAACCGGGCGGTCCGGCTGACTGACGCGGGCGAACGCATCGCGCCCGGCATCCACGACGCGTTCGAGCGCCTTGCCGAAGCCATGGGACGCCTGAAGGGGCCGGCGCCCGCCAATGTGCTCACCGTGTCGACCGGGCCGGCCTTTGCCGCCAAATGGCTGTCGCCCAGGCTGCACAAGTTCCTGGAACGCTATCCCGAGATCGATATCCGCATCTCCGCTAACCTGAAGCTGACCGACTTCCGTTCCGACGAAGTCGATCTTTCCATCCGCTTCGGCGGCGGCAATTATCCCGGCCTCCATGTCGAACGGCTTGCCGATGAGCATGTCCTGCCGCTCATCAGCCCGCGGCTTCTGGAGCAGTTGGGCGGCCGCCTGCGACCGGAAGATCTGGGCGGCGTGGCGCTGCTCCATGACGACTCGGCGAATTTCATGATCAACGCGGTAAGCTGGGCGGACTGGTTGCGGCGCGCGCGCGTCGCCAATGTCGATCCGACGCGCGGCCCGCGCTTTTCTCATGCCGATCACGCGCTCGAAGCGGCGCTCGACGGCGCCGGCATCGTGCTCGGACGTCTGACGCTCTCGATGCGCGACATTGCGTCGGGGCGGCTCGTCGCGCCTTTCGATCTGATGGTGCCGGCCCAGGCCGGCTTCTATTTCTGCTGCCTGCCGGAACGGCTCGACGAACCCAAAATCCGGGCTTTCCGTGATTTCCTGTTCTCGGAAATCGCCGCCGAGCGCGGCGTTCTGGAAAATTTCAGGCAAGCCAAGCGCAGCGCGTGACAAACGCGGTCCGACTCCGTCATCCCCTTGTAATGCAAACGGCTTATGCGGCCGACAATCAGCCGGCCGGATGACCGAACGGGGTGCGACCGAGATGCAACACCGGTCAGAAAGAAAGAGATCGGTAATACAACTTCACTAAAAATTAATTCGTGTAATTTGAGTTCATGATAGCGTTCATCAGGGCTTGGGGACGGGAATGTGGTGATTCGGACGCTCAGAGCGGAACTGCATCGGATGCGATCAAATGGTAGACGGCTGTTTGCCTTCGGCGGGAGAAGCGACGCCACTCCTGTATCCTCGATGCGGACGTTCTGGGGCCTGATGCGGGCTTACTGGTTTTCCGACCGCTGGAGAGAGGCCTGGAGCCTCACCCTTTTGATCGCCGTGCTGACGGCGCTGGTGAGCAAGGCAAGCGTCTGGATCGCCGACTCTTCCGGCGAACTGGTCAATGCCATCGCCTTCTTTCACGACAAGGACACGCACTCGCCGCTGGCCGCGGTCCTTTCCAGCGCGGGCATGCTGCTGCTCCTGGTCGTGATCAAGGATGCCGGGTTCAACGGGGTGCGCGGCTATATCTCCGCCACTCTCCATCGTCGCTGGCGCGGCTGGCTCGACGACCGTTTCAATCAGGCGCTCCTGAGCGACAGCCACACGCATTTCCACGTCCAGCACGGGACGGGCGACGACAATGCCGCCCCCGACAATATCGACCAGCGCGTTCAGGAATCGATCAAAGGCATGACCGGCGGCGCGATCGGCCTCGCCATGGGTGTATTGAGCGTGCTGACGTCGCTGTTCTTCGTCGGCCAGCGCTTGATCGAGACGTCCGCGCCGGTGCACGGACTCGAATTCCTCGGCATGTATGGCAGCGCTGTCCTCGCCTTTGCGGCCGTCGCCATCTATGTCCCGCTCAACACCTATGTCGCGGTCAGGCTCGGCCGTATCCTGGAATTCATCAACATCGCCATGCAGCAGGCCGAAGGCAGCTACCGTGGCGAATTGACGACGCTCTTCAGACGCAGCTTCCAGGTGGCGGCCTCTTGCGGCGAGAAGGTGCAGAAGACGATGCACGATCGACTTTATGTCGATATCGACGAGAACTGGGCGAAGCTCAACAAGGTCAGCGCGGTCTATACGTCCTTCCAGCACGTCTACGACTTTTTCGCCGCGCGCATGGTGGCCTACGCTCCGGGGCTCATCCCCTACATCAACGAAAAGATCAGCCTGCGCTCCTATATAACCGGCGCCGAACTGGTTAACTCCCTGATCGCCCAATGCTCCTGGTTCATCCATGTCATGCCGGCGATTGCGACGCTCAGGGCCAACAGCCGGCGCGTGACCGATCTCGCCAAGGCGATAGAGAAGGTCAGCGACCCGGCCGAATTCTACCGCTCGACCGGACTTTCGGATTTCCGCTACGGTCGCCAGAACGCCCGTTTCGGGCTTACCGTGCGCAAGCTCGAACTGATGCACAAGGGCGACGAAGCATTGCCGTTCCTGACGGCCACCGGCCTGCGTTTCAGGCCGGGCGAATGGACCTTCATCAAGGGCGATTCGGGCTGCGGCAAGACGAGTCTGCTCAAGGCGCTGAACGGGCTTTGGGCCTATGGGCGGGGGGACATCGTCTATCCGCAGGGCGTCGGCGCTTTCTATGCGTCGCAGGACATCAAGCTGCAGGCGCTGACACTGAAGCAACTCGTCTGCCTGCCGGACGACGACGAGCTGTTCTCCGACGCACGTGTCGCGGCCGCGCTCCACAAGGCGGGGATCGGAGACTTCATCGAATTCCTCAGCGACGGGATGTGTGCCGGCAAGCCCTGGGATCAGGTCCTGTCCGGCGGCCAGAAGCAGAAACTGATGCTGGCGCGCATATTGCTGCACAAGCCGGGGCTGCTTTTCCTCGACGAGGCGACCGGAGCGCTCGACCCGGAGGCGCGGATCGCCTTCCATCAGGCGATCAAGGACAATTGCGCCGAGGCGACCGTCATCAGCGTCATGCATGAAAGCGAGCCGCCGCGCTCGCATGCCGGCGTGGAATTCTACGACAGCATACTCCACATCCAGGACGGCACCGCCGTCAAGGCTGGCTGGGAAGTTTTCTGGCCGCAGCAGCAGACCCCGAATCGCACGGCCGCGCCGGTGCATTAGACCGTTTGGACGATCAGCCGCCGGTGACGCTCATATGCCGCGCCACCGCGGGCCGCTGCGTATTCCGGTCGATGATGAAATCATGGCCCTTCGGCTTGCGTCCGATGGCCTCGTCGATCGCCTGGGAGAGGAGCTCGTTCCCCTCCGATTGGCGGAGCGGCGTCCTCAGATCGGCGGCGTCGTTCTGGCCGAGGCACATATAAAGGGTACCGGTGCAGGTCAGCCGGACCCGGTTGCAGCTTTCGCAGAAATTGTGGGTCATCGGCGTGATGAAGCCGAGCCGTCCGCCGGTCTCGCCGACCTCGACGTAGCGCGCCGGCCCGCCTGTCTTGTAGGGAATGTCGGTAAGCGTGAACTGTTTCTCGAGTTCGGCGCGCAGCAGGGAGAGCGGCAGGTACTGGTCGGTGCGGTCGGCGTCGATCTCGCCCATCGGCATGGTCTCGATGACCGTCAGGTCCATGCCGCGCCCATGCGCCCAGCGCATCAGTTCCGGTAGTTCGGCGTCGTTGAAGCCCTTGAGAGCGACCGCATTGAGCTTGATCCTGAGGCCGGCGCGGTCGGCGGCGTCGATACCCTGGATGACCTTGTCGAAATTGCCCCAGCGCGTGATGGCATGGAATTTCACAGGGTCGAGCGTATCGAGCGAGACGTTGATCCTCTTCACGCCGCAATCGGCAAGCTCGTCGGCGAAGCGCGACAATTGCGACCCGTTGGTGGTCAGCGTCAATTCTTCCAGCGAACCGCTGCCGAGATGACGCGAAAGTGAGCGCACGAGATGCATGACATTCTTGCGCACGAGCGGTTCGCCGCCTGTCAGCCTGAGCTTCCTGACGCCCTTCTCGATGAAGACCGTGCAAAGGCGGTCGAGCTCTTCCAGCGAAAGCAGATCCTTCTTCGGCAGGAAGGTCATGTCTTCCGCCATGCAGTAGGTGCAGCGGAAGTCGCAGCGATCGGTTACGGAAACGCGCAGATAGGTGATGGCGCGTCCGAAGGGATCGATCATGCTGCTCGTATCGAAACTCATATCCTGCCCCGGTCGTTCACCGGCCCGACCGCCTCCCGTCAGGCCCCACTCTGGGAATGTCGGGCGTCGCCGGGGAGGTTTCAAGCCGTACGAAGGTCATGGCCTAACACCCCGCCGGCTCTGAAGGCAATTCGGGCCTCTTGTGCCAGACCAATCGTTTTCCATGCTTATTTCGCCGGCACCGCTTCAATCGGCAGGCCGGCCTCGCGCCAGGCGCCAAAGCCGCCTTCTATATGCTTGACTGGCGCCAGCCCCATGTCCTGCACCGTTTTCGTGGCAAGCGCGGAGCGCAGGCCGCCCGCGCAGAAGAAGATGAATGTCTTGCCGGAGGAGAAGACTTCCTTGTGATAGGGGCTTTCGGGGTCGACCCAGAATTCGAGCATGCCGCGCGGTGCGTGGATCGCACCGGGGATCTTTCCCTCCCTCTGCAATTCCCTGACATCGCGTATGTCGACGAGGAGGACGTCATCGCTCTTGGCGAGATCGGCCGCCTCGGCGGGCGTCACCGCTTCGATTTCGGCGTTCGCCTCTTCGAGCAATGCCTTGTAGCCTTTCTTCATCGCGGGCATATGCGCTCCTTTCATTCCACTCGGAAATTGACGTCAACAGATTGTGATCGAAATGGCACGCTGCCGGCTCATTCTAGCCGGGTGCTTAACGTCCCGGCAATGAATCACTATGCTTAATAGGACGTGTCCTGCAATGCTGCCCGGACGGATGACGGTTTTGTTTTGTATCGGTGCCCGGGCGGTGACGGGAAGGGTGGCTTTCCACTCGTCCCGTATTGTTTCAGCCAATTCTGATCGCGACAGGTGACATTGTGAAAGCTTTTCGACGCCGCATCGCGGCGCTGCCATTTCTGGTGCTCGGCGCGACCGTCGTGATGGGAGTTCCCGGTGCGTCCGCGCAAAACCTTTTCGAACGGCTCTTTGGAGCGCACCGTTACGAGCGCGGCGATCGCTACGACACGATGCGCGACCGCGGCCGCTATGATGGGGGCGGCGATTACAGGGAGCAACCCGCTGCACAGCCGCAGACGCCGCGCAAGATAGCCAAGATCAGCGGCCCGACCTACCGCGCCTACAAGCCCGATCAGCTTGCGCGTGTCGATTTCACGCCCGTCATCAAGGCCGAGCACGAAACCACGTTCCAGCCTTCCCTGCAGGCGAGCGGCTTCGAGGAGGCCCGCGCCACATTGGCCGACTTCGATCTTTACGCCACCAAGGACGTGGCCAAGGCGCTGAACGACTACTATTCGAAGAATCCGGATTTCATCTGGGTCAGCGGCTTCGGCCCGAACAGCCGTGCGAAAGAGGCGCTCCGGGTACTCGGCGAAGCGGCGAGCTACGGGCTCAATCCGGCCGATTATGCCGTCACGGTGCCGTCGGTCGCCTTTTCCATCGACGATACGGCCGGTCGCATGCGCGAACTGACGCGCTTCGAAGTGGAATTGTCGGCGCGGGTTCTGCGCTACGTCCACGACGCCTATGATGGCAGAGTCGCTCCCGACCGCATGTCCGAATATTACGACCTGCCGGTAAAGCCGATCGACATGGTGGCTGTGCTCAACGATCTCTCGCACACTTTCGAGGTGCGCGAATACCTCGAGGCGAAACATCCGCAGGCTCCGCAATACCAGCAGCTCCGGACGGAGCTTGCTGCGCTTCGCGACAGCCCGGAAAACGACATCGTCATACGGCCCGACCTGCTCTTGAAGCCGGGTGGCAGCGATCCCGATCTCCCCAAGATCCTCAAGTTGATCTCGCTGAAGGCGGACGACGCCTTCAAGGCGGAATATGGCACGCTCCTGGATGAGAACGCGACGAACGAGACTTATTCGGAAGACCTCGTGCCGCTGATCAAGGCGGCACAGAAGGCCAACGGCCTTGCCGCCGATGGCGTGATCGGGCAGCGCACCGTGAAGACTCTTGCCGGCGAATCGAATGCCGCCAAGATCGCCAAGGTGACGCTCGCGCTCGAGGAAATGCGCTGGCTGCCGCATACGCTCGGCGATCAGTACGTCTTCATCAACGAGCCGGCCTATCGCGTGACCTTTACCAAGGGCGGACAGCAGCTTCTTTCGATGCGCGCTGTTGTCGGGCGCCCGACCAACCAGACGACCTTCTTCTACAACCAGATCGATGAAGTCGTCTTCAATCCCTATTGGGGCGTACCGCAGTCGATCATCGTCAACGAGATGCTGCCCAGGCTCGTCAACGATCCAGGCTATCTCGATCGCGCGGGCTATGAGGTCACCGATATGAAGGGAAACCGCATCCCTTCGGCCGCCATCGATTGGGGCCGCTACGGTACGCACATCCCCTATAACGTCCGGCAGGTGCCGAGCGATGATAATGCGCTGGGTGAGCTGAAGATCCTCTTCCCGAACAAGCACGCCATCTACATGCACGACACGCCGGCGAAGAGCCTTTTCAAACGTGACATGCGCGCCTTCAGCCATGGCTGCGTGCGCCTGCAGGAGCCGCGCGAGATGGCGGCCGCCGTGCTCGGCACCAGCGTCGATGCAATCGCCGCCAAGCTCAAGCAGGGCCATTCCTCGCAGAAGGTTCCGGTCAAGATCCCGGTCTATGTCGCCTATTTCACGGCCTGGCCGGATGCCGACGGCAAGATGCAGTTCTATGATGACGTCTACGGCCGCGACGGGCATCTGACGGAAGCGATGCAGAAGACGGACGCCGCGCGGGCTCCGGTTTCGCAGGAAGTGTCCGGCGCTATCGAACGGGCCGACAGCGGCGCCGATTCGAAACTATAGTGTCATCGCGCTGAAGCTGCTTACGGTGCCTATAGCGCGCCGTGCGCGCGCTCGGCGCGGCGTGCGGCGTCGACCTTGTCCTGCAAGATCTCTTCTTGCGTCTTGGGCGCGCTGTAGCGCTGCTCGACCGTCATGGGCCAACCACCGCCGCAGGCCGAAAGCGCAAGCAGCATTCCGCCGAACATGGACGCGGCAAGGGCGATGCTGAGCCCGGAGCGCAGCAATACCGCCGAAGTCGATCGGTTGCCTGTATTGGTGGTCCTCATCCCGTTTTCCCCGCCGGCTGCTTCCTTGGGCGATGGTGGGCGATGACGGGCTCGAACCGCCGACATCTTCGGTGTAAACGAAGCGCTCTACCAACTGAGCTAATCGCCCTTCCGGCGCTCGTTTAAGGGTTTCCAGCGTGCGCGGCAAGGGAATTTCCGGCATCCCCTGCCTTCCTGCTGGGAGGAATCGCGATTACCGTGTATTCGCACCATCGATGGCAAAGCGGCGCCGTCCGCGTACGGCCTGAAGGTGTATTTCATCGACTTTACGTATCAGCGGTTCCGTGCCTTTGCCTTGCGCGGCGGCGGGATAAGCAATCACCCGTTGAGCCGTGCTGTTCGAGCGTGGCTGGCCGCTTGACACCACATAGGTAACCGCTTAATCAGCCGCCACGACGCAGCCACCGGCAGCGTCGAAGCGCGGGTGTAGCTCAGTCGGTTAGAGTGCCGGCCTGTCACGCCGGAGGTCGCGGGTTCGAGCCCCGTCACTCGCGCCATCTAACCTCTTGATTGCCAGAAGCCGTTAATGTTGCTCGTTGAGCCTGAAGAGGTTTGTCTCATCGGGGCAGGGCCGACGTGACGGCAAGAAGAGGCAAGCTGGACACCCTGAGAAAGGGCAATGCCCGGTCACCAGCCGCACCCGCATTTAGCTTTCCCTTAGCGGCCTGATGATGCCATGAACCGGCGATGCGCTCAGTACCCGCTTGAGAAAGCGCTGCGTTGGCCGCTCGAAATAAGTATATGAAAGCAGCGCGAATATTACGGTGACGATCATCGCACATAGATAGATGGCAAGTGCCGCCAGAAAGCGCTGCGGAGGGAAGATGTCCAGCAGCCGCTCCACCTTCTCGAGAACGATGGGATGGATCAGGTAGAGTGAATAGCTGGCGGCTCCGATCGTCAGGAGGAGCCGGTTCCTCACGGCATATCCCGAGTGCTCCAGCCGTGTTGCGCCATAGACGATGGCCGCGGCTGGAATTCCGTACATCAATACTCTCGCCGACCTGATCTCGCCAAACACGAGATCTCCCAGGATCAACCCTGCAATCCCGCCGATAACCATGAAAGTCGCCATGCCGACGCTTTCGAGCGGCCGGTACAGAAATCCTGGCGGGATGGAGGCGATCGCCATTCCAAAGAGGAATTCGAAGATGATCGGATGGTCGTAATAGCTCAGGTACCGGTAGTGGGCCCAACCGGCAAGCGATATCATCGCAAGGAAGAACGCGGGAACGACAAGCGGCCAGTATCTGGAGCCGCGGAAGACGAGGGCGATGGCGAATATCGCATAGAAGAACATTTCGAAAGTAAGGGTCCACCCGACGAAGAGAATGGGAAAGTAGGAACTGGGGAACCTGGCTCCTGCCATGCCACCCTCGATATGGGGGAGGAAAAGCAGCGACTGAACAAGCCACTCCCAGTCGAAGTGAGAAGGATCGTGTTCGTAACTCCTGGCCGCGAGTATCATTACGAGGAGCCAGTAGAGCGGAGCAATCCGGATCAGCCGCTTTGCAAGGAACGAGGCAGGATTTGTGTCACCCCGGCGTGTCGTTTCGAGCATGATGAAGCCGCTGATGACGAAGAACAGATCGACGCCGGCCGAGCCGACAGTGGTGTTGAACAAGTAGGGAAACGTGTTCCCGTGGCTGTGATGCCAGTCAAAGAGGATGTGGTCGCAAACCACCATCAGCGCGGCGACCGCTCGCAATATCTGGATATTGACGATCACGTAAAATACCCTGCCTGCTCACGTGGTGGAGTAATCATCCGGCAACGGTCGGAGGCAGGGCAACACGCACAAAAGGATACCGAATCGACATATATAGGCGCTGCGTGAAGACTGGCTTGGGCAGAATTGTCAGGTCCTTCGAGGATCGGTACCGCTTTCGACCTATGTCCTGTCGGCCCCATCGGCGGACATCGAACCAAGTGGCGAAAAATATCGGTACGTTGCCCCGGAGGTGGTTCCAGACCGTTGGCGCTCCGATTGATCTTCCTTACGTCAAACCCGCGCCAAGTTTGAGAAAGATCAATGCCTGGACGATACCATTCTTGCAATGGCTGGCGAAGGCGACACAGGGAACGCAGAAGGACATGACAAGCTACACCGGCACGGCCAAGGCGCTGCACTGGACCATCCTGGCCTTGCTCATCGTCCAGTTCGCCCTCGCATGGACCATGCCGCACATCGGTCGTGATACTCCCGTCACAACCCTGATCAGCCTGCATTTTTCCTTCGGTGTGCTGATCCTCCTGGTGGCTGTCCTGCGGCTCGCGTGGCGCATCGGCCACGGAGAGCCCGAACCGGAGAAAGGGATTCCGCAGTGGCAGACGATGCTGGCGCGTATCGTCCACTGGCTCCTCTACGCGCTGTTGTTCCTCCTGCCCGTGCTCGGCTGGACCAACGCTTCCTGGCGTGGCATGCCGGTTTCGTTCTTCGGTCTCTTCACGATGCCGAAGATCATGGCCACCCGCGCTCCCGGCTGGGCATGGACGGGCGATGTCCACGCATTCCTGTCCGAATATGTCCTGCTTGTATTAGTGGGATTGCATGTGGTCGCCGCGCTTTATCACCACTTCGTCCGAGGCGACGGCGTATTGCGGAGAATGCTGCCTGGAACGTAGTGAGCGCCGCGTGGGTGTGGCCGAGTTTACTCCCCATCCGCCTAATTGACCCTCCGAACCATCTTCACCTTGGTCGCTCGGCGCATCTTCACGCGCTCTCGTCTGGAAAGCCTGATCGGGTCGTGGTTGAGTGCTTTGACGGGAGGGAAGTGGGCGATGCGGTACGTGATATTGGGCGTCTTGCTCGGGCTTTACCTTCTGAAGCTGTCCGGCTTTTGCTTCAGCCAATGGGCTTACGTGAAAGACTGCTCTTTGTCCCCTCCCAGTGATGGGTGACTCTCAGGTACTTCCCGATTTCAGTCCCAACGCCTTCCTAAGCGCCTTCTCCGCGACCTCCAGCCGAACCGCATCGCTCCCCGTAGTCCTTGGGATGAAAGATCGGTCAGTAGCGCGGCACGGCGCTAGCGGTTCACGGACGTCTGATCCGCTGCGGTTGGCCGAAGGGCCACTTGGCAGGCTGACGCATCGGCACTGTCCCAGCGGCATTGTTGCGCGGCCGAACGCGGGTCCGCATGCCAGTGCGCGGCAAGTGTAAAGGCTACCGCTCCAATGGAGCCCGCAATTGCCAAAGCGGGAAGCAGAACATCCGTGACAAACGATATAACACGCCACACGCTCGCCATGCCCACTCCCCCCAAGCGGTCCCCGATCCTGCCGGTCGGATAGCTGTAGCATTGGCTCTGAGCGGTCGCTACGGAAATCGCCTACACGAACCCCAATGCCTCCCTCGGCGCCTTCTCCGTAACCTCCAACCGAACCCGATATTCCCCGGGGTGTCGCCCGAGGATCAAATCTCGGGTTGCCTTCCGGATCCCGGCCAGTTCGAGGAGGTCCGCCATCCGGTGTCGTAGCGAATGGTTCGGTGAAATCGTCTTGTCGGTGACGACTGCCCGGACGTGTTTGCCACTTGCCGCTGGGGCCGCGCCGCTTGCGGCCGAGCGTCGCTCAGCCTCCGCGTTTGCCTTCAGGCCTCGGCTTCCGCATGGCCTAAGAGAATGACGATTTTCCGGTTGGTTGTCGAACGCTGGACGAAGATGGTTCGAGATTTTGGCGGTGTACCCCGAGGGAAGCTACGCGCCCCGAATCTCCTTGGATTTCCTGCCTTTCAGGAAAAAATTGGCTCCCCGGGACGGATTCGAACCATCGACCAACCGGTTAACAGCCGGTTGCTCTACCGCTGAGCTACCGGGGAACTCTATGCAGGCGCGCAGCGTATAGCAAACCGGATCGGGCATTGCAAAGGCACAATCGGTAATTTTGCTCCACGATAACGGAAAGGCGACGCGCGCTGGCTTTCGAGGCTTTCCTATCCCATATGATGCGACCTGAACCGTTTCCAAGAGCCAGGGCACTGTGATGACCATGACCGAAGCGGAAGATCGCTACACGACATCGGGTTCCGAGGAAGGCCGGACGATCCATCTCTTCGGCAAGGCTGTCCGCCTGCCGCGCTCCCGGGCCCAGCGGATCGCTATCGGCATCGTGCTGGTGATTCTCGGCATGTTCGGTTTCCTGCCGATCCTGGGATTCTGGATGATCCCGCTCGGCTTGCTCGTACTTTCCTATGAATTTGCGAAGGTGCGGCGCTGGCGGCGGAAACTGCAGGTAGGCTGGGGCCGGTGGCGCAATCGGTGACCTGATGCGTCAAAGAACGCCATGCGCTCCGGGATCGGCGATCCTGGTCTGAAAAGCTGACGGCACTGCAGTCTGGAGGCCTCGCCCGGAATCGAACCGGGGTGCAAGGATTTGCAGTCCTCTGCGTAACCACTCCGCCACGAGGCCATATTTCAAGCTATACGGCAATGGAAAGAGGCACTTAGATCGAAAGACCTTGCGATGCAAGGCGGCTATCCTGAATTATTACGCTTTTCCCGTATTGGATCGCCATCCGCGGAAGCACGAGCAGGTAGAAACGGCATCTCCATTCTGAAGCATGCCGGTCGGCGTCAGGCGATTCCGAGGATCGTCTTGGCCTCCCGGGTCGATGCGAGCGGTCGCCCGGCATCGGCTGCAATGCTGGCGATGGCCGCTACACGTTCGGCGTTGTCGCGCGCAACTCCTCCACCGGCGTTCCACAACGAGTTCTCGAACCCCACGCGGACATGGCCGCCACGCTCGATCGCGGCTTGCAGCGCAGCGGTTTCACCTCGGCCAAAAGCGCAGACCGACCATACGGCGCTGGCGGCGAGCCGGTGGCGTTCCAGGCCAGCGAGGAAGACGTCGAGATCTTCGCGTCGGCTTTCCTGGTCGTGGGTATAGCGACCGAGAACGAAAAGCAGACGCGGCTGCGGCACATCTCCGAAGTCTCCCCGGCGATGCAATTCCGCGAATTTGTCGAGATCGGCGTCGTCATAGAGAATATGCTGGACGCTGATGCCCTGCCGGGCTGTCGAGGCGAAGAAGGCGGATGCCTCAGGTTCACCAGCGCGCAGAATCTCGCGCAGCGCGATCGAAATCGCCGCAGGGCGGAGCGTGCGGACAAGTTGCATCTGCTCCAGGGGAGAATACCGGCCGACCGCTTCCGTCGTGACCTGGACAAGCATTGCGCCATTCGTGCGCCCGCGAATCGCATCGAGCGCCTGAGTGTAGCGATCGGCATCGAGCACATGCGCACCCGTCTCGTCGCGCACGTGAACGTGCATCGCGGCCGCGCCCTGGGCCAGACAGGCCGCGGCTGTCTCCGCCAGTTCGGATGCGGTCATCGGCAGGGCAGGGTGGTCGTTTCGGGTACGCCGGGCGCCGTTCGGCGCCACCATGATGAGCAAGGGGTCGGCGGTCATGTCTTACCTCGGTCTCTGGTCTGGGGCGCTATGACTGATACAGCCGGAAAACCGTCGCCTCCTGCCGTAGATGATCCCAGACGCGGAGAAGCGACGATCAGCGGGCCACCATGCGAATGTATGTCATTCCCCGCTGGCATAGAGCCAACGCGCCACCAGCGCGTCGGTATCGCTTCCGAAATCCTCGCGCGCGCCCTCGGAGAACACGGTGCCGTTCTTAACCACATAGACATAGTCGGTGATGGCGAGCGCCGCGCGGATATCCTGGTCGACCAGCAGCACCGCCTTGCCGAGATCACGCGCCAGGTCGCGCACGATGCGATAGATGATCTCGCTGGTCTGCGGATCGACGCCGGCGGTCGGCTCGTCGATCAGGTAGACGGACGGGTCCGTCATCAGGCTGCGCGCGATCTCGACCTGCCGCTGCTGTCCGCCGGAAAGTTCGCCGGCCGGCTGCGAGCGCTTCTCGCGGACGACTGGGAAACGCTCATAGGCACGCTCCAGCTTTTCCATGAGCACGGACTTTTTCGGCCTCGCATGCCAGAGCCCGAGCTTCAGGTTCGACTCGACCGTCAGATAGGGGAAAAGGCTCGGCCGCTGCGGGAGATAGGCAAGCCCCGCGCCCAGCATCTTGAAGGGCGGCTGGCCGGTGATGTCCTCACCGCCGAGCGCGACCCGGCCGCTGCTTGGCTTGAGGAAGCCGAAGAGCGCCTTGAGCAGTGTCGATTTGCCTGTGCCGTTCGGGCCGACGACGCATGAGATGTGTCCCGCCCAGGCCTTGGCCGAGATGTCGCGAAGGATATTGATGTCGCGCGTATAGCCGGCCACAAGGTTGTTACAGGAAAGCAGTGGTTCGGCGCTTGCCCAGTGCTCGGATTGCGGTGCGGAAGCGGTCTTGGCCATCCTTACCCTCAATTTACCCGCGTTCCGGTATAGGCGCGCACGACCTCCGGGTCCTGCAGCACCTCGGCAGCCGCGCCGTCCGCAATCTTGCGGCCGCGCGCCATCACCATGACACGCGTCACGACGGACTGGACGGCTTCCAGGTTGTGATCGACCAGAACGATGGTGTAGCCGTCGCGATTAAGCGCCCGGATATGCTCGGCGATCTGTTCCAGCAGGCGCGGATGGACGCCCGCGAAAGGCTCGTCCAGCAACAGCAGCCGGGGCTTCAGCATCAGCGCGCGTCCGAGTTCCAGAAGCTTTTGCTGACCGCCGGAGAGGGAACGCGCATAATCGTCCGTGAGGTGGTCGAGCCGCAGGAAGGCAAGCACCTCGCGCGCCCGTTCCTCGGCGGGGCCATGCCGCGCCGTCGCTTCTGAGAGCGCTGGCACCATCAGGTTCTCCAGCACCGTCATCCGGCGGAAGAGGCGCGGCACCTGGAAGGTACGGGCGACGCCGCGGCGCGCGTAGAGATGCGCTGGAGAGCGGGCCATATCGGCGCCCTCCACGACGATCGCGCCCTCATCGGGCTTGAGCGCGCCGGTGACCATATTGATGGTCGTGGTCTTGCCCGATCCGTTCGGCCCGATCAGCCCGACGATTTCGCCGCGCGAAAGCGCGAAGGAAAGGCCCTGCACGGCATGGACCCCGCCGAAATGCTTGGCGAGGCCTTCGACGGAGAAGAAGGGGGCGTTTTCCTCAGCCGGCATTGGATTTCTCGCTTGCTGCGGCGGGCGCGGCTGTACGCTTTGCGATCAACCGCCGCCGACCCCATTGCTCGATGATGGGGAAAAGCCCGTTCTGGGCGAAGCGCTGCACGAGGATCAGGGCAAGCCCCATCAGGACGAAGCGCCATTCGCCATAGGAGCGCAGCGTTTCCGAGAGAAGATAGACGACGACCGCGCCGATGACCGCGCCCGGCAGGCTCTCGATGCCGCCGATGACCGCCATGGCGATGACGAGGCCCATTTCGGGCAGGATCGTCATGTTCGGGGTCAGAATGCCGATGAAATGGCCGTAATAGATGCCGGCGATGGCCGCGATGACGCTGGTGACGACGAAGACCAGGATCTTGTAGCGCGTGGTGTTGACACCGCTGGCGCGCGCCGCGCCCTCGTCCTCGCGGATGGCGCGCAGGAAGAGACCGACGCGCGTGGCGAGCAGACCGTTCATGCCGGCGACGGCGAGCACCACCAGCCCGAGGCCGAGATAGTAGTAGGGCAGGTCGGAGCGGCCCGGGAACAGGCTCGGCACCGGCAGGCCGAGCATGCCGCGCGTGAAATCCTCCTCCGCGATCAGCACCATTCGGAAGATTTCCGAGATGGCGAGCGTGAAGAGGGCGAGGTAGGGGCCGGAGAGCCTCAGCACCAGCGCGCCGATCAGCGCGCCGGTCACGATGGCGAGCAGGACGCCGGCCAGCATCGCCGCCGGCAGCGGTAGGCCGAAGCGCGCGACGCAGAGTGCCGAGGTGTAGCCGCCGAGCGCGGCGAAGGCGACATGGGCGAAGGAGAACTGGCCGGCAAAGCCTGCGAGCAGCGCCCAGCTTGCCGCGAGCAGCGCGTAGTACCAGGCGATTGCCCCGACATGCGTCCAGTAGGGGCCGATGCCGGCAAGCGGCAGCAGGATCGCGACGAGGAGCAGCACCGCCTGCGTGATCCGCGAGAAAAGAGGGGAGCGCGTCATCGGGGCGCTCCTATTCGAGTCTCAGATGCGACCGGCCGAACAGGCCCGTCGGCCTCACGAGGAGCGTGACGACCAGAAGAAGCGCGCCGAAAGCCTGCGTGTAGGCAAGCGCCCGGTTGGGGTCTGGCAGGTAGCCGACGCCTAGGCTCTGAACGAGGCCGAGCAGAATACCGCCGGCGATGCTGCCGCCGACGGAGCCCATGCCACCGAGCACGATGATGATGAAGGCCTGCACCGCGGGCAGGTCGCCCATGGAAGGCGACAGCGCGAAGATCGGCGCGATCAGCGCGCCGGCCCCGCCGGCGAGCGCCGATCCGAGGCCGAAGGCGACGGTGTACATGCGGCGTGGGTCGATGCCGATGACGGCGGCCGATTCGCGGCTCTGGCTGACGGCGTCGAGCGCCTGGCCGAGTGCCGTGCGCTTGAGGAAGGCGGTGAGGCCGACGAGGAGCACGATCGCCACGATCGCGGCGATCAGCCGGTCATAGGGAAGGATCAGCGGACCGAACATCAATACGCCGCTCATGAAGGGCGGTGGGGACTTGGCGAACGGCCCGAAGACGACGAGGCCGAGATTGGTGAGCAGGATGGTCAGCCCGAACGTGACGATGATGGCATATTCGTCCTTGCGCTCGACCTTGTCGGTGTACATCGGCGCGATCACCAGCCGCTCGAAGACGACGCCGAAGACGAACAGCGCCACCATGGCGCCCACCACGCCGACGAGCGGCGGCATGTGAAGCGCGGTGATGATGTAATAGGAGGCGTAGCCGCCCAGCATGTAGAGCGCGCCATGGCCGAAATTCACCACCTTCAGCACCGAGAAGACCAGCGTCAGCCCGGCGGCCGTCAGCGCGTAGATGAGGCCGATGACGAGGCCGTTGACGGCCAGCAGGAGAAAATAGCTCATGAGCGCGGATCGCCTGTTTCGCGGGATGGGCGCATGGAGTGCCGGCGGCCTTTGTCAGGCCGCCGGCCATACGATCACTTCTCAGGCAGGATCTTGTCGGTCGTCGCCCATTTCTGCGGATAGACGATGGCCGCGTTCTCCGGCGTCTGGTTCATCTCGGTATACTGGATGATCGTGAAGGGCACGTCCATGAACTGGTGATAGGCCCAGTCCGGCGTCTTGGTCGTCGGGAAGCTGTAGGTGGCGTTGGTGCCTTCGTAGTTGATCTCTTCCAGTCCCTTGACGATCGCGGCACGGTCGGCCGAACCGGCCTTCTTGATCGCGGCGACGACGACGTTGAACGTGTCATAAGCTTCCATCGCCACGCCCGTCGGCGCGCGCTTGTAGCGTTCGGTGAACGCCTCGGCGAAGGCCTTGGCCTTGTCGTTCCACTGCGACTTGGGCTGGGCGACGTTGACGATCAGGAGGTTCTTGGCGCATTCGCCGTCGACCTCCCAGACTTCCTTCTGCAGGAGGCCGGACGAGCCGATCAGCGCGGTACCGGCCGTCGGCGCGAAGCCGAGCTGGCAGGCCTGCTTGACGAGCTGATATTGTGCCTGGCCCGCGATCACCATCTGGATGGCGTCCGGCTTCGGGCTCTGGTTCATCAGCCTCAGGAGCGCTGGCGTGAAGTCCTGCTGGTTGAGGTCGATCGTGACCAGCGAGTGGGGAACCTTCTTGGCTTCCAGTTCGTCGGCGATGACCTTGGCGCCGCCCTGGCCGAAATCGGTGTTCTCGGCAATGATGGCGATGTTCTTGAAGTGCTCCGCCGACCAGTCGGCCGCCTTGACATAGACAAGCGAATTGGACGGCGCGAGGCGGTAGACCTCGGGATACTGCTTGGCGGTGATGGCGTCGGACCACACGTCCGTGCCGACCCAGGCGACGCCGTATTTATGCGCTTCCTCGATCTCGGCGAGCGCAACCGAGGAATGGAACTCGCCGAAGATGGCGGCGACGTTGTCCTTGGTGATGAGCCGGACCGCCGCGGCGCTGCCTTCCGCCGGCTGGCCCTTGGTGTCCTCATAGGTCACCTTGATCTGGCGCCCGAGTACGCCGCCGGCCTTGTTCACCTCGTCGACGCCGAGCTGCACGGCCCACTGCATTTCCTGGCCGCCGGAATAGTTGCCGGGCGGTGACAGCGGGCCGACCCAGCCGAGCGAAATCGGTTCTTCGGCTCCGGCGGGCAGAGCCGCGAAGGACAGTGCCGAAAGCGCGAGCGCGGCGACACCGAGACAGGATTTAAGGGTGGATTTCATGCGAGCGTTCTCCCTGCTTCTTAACTTGATTGAATGAAACACTACACTCATTTTCATGGATTTGAAATATCCATTGCAGCATCAAATCCACAGGCGTAGTTTCACCTCATGTTGGAACCTGCCTTCCGCTCGCGCTTGCTGGAAGCCTACGAGACGATGCCGCGCCAGATTCGTGCGGCGGCGCAATGGGTGCTCGACAATCCGCGCGATGTTGCGCTTCTCTCCATGCGTGAGCAGGCGAAGCGTGCCGGCGTGACCCCGGCTTCCATGACGCGGCTTGCGCAGCGCATGGGCTTCGACGGCTATGAGGGCTTGCGGGACCTCTATGCCGAAAGGCTGAGGCGCGGCGAGACGGAATTCTCCGGCAAGGCCGAGGCTCTGGTCGCGCGGCGCCGGCAGGACGGAGACGGCGCTCTTGCCTTCGACCTCGCCGAAACGCTGGAAAGGCATATGGCAGCGCTTTGCCGGCCGGACGCGCTCGACGCGGTGACCGAGGCAGCGACCGTCCTTGCCCTCGCGAGGCGCATCCACGTGCTCGGCTATCGGTCGAGTTATCCGGTGGCGTGCCATTTCGCCTATGTCTATGGCCTCGCGGGCGGGAATGTCCGTCTTCTCGACGGTCCCGGCGGGACGGGACCGGACGCGCTGCGGGAGGCGACCGGCGACGACGTGCTCCTTGCTGTCAGTGTGAAGCCTTATACGCGCGCGGCCGTCGAGCTTGCGGATTATGCGGTGACGTTGGGGCTTCCCGTCGTCACCATCACGGACAGCGTGGTGTCGCCGCTTGTCGCGCGGGCGCGCGCCGCGATCATCGTTCCGACCGAGAGCCCGTCCTTCTTCCACACCATGGCCCCGGCCTTTGCCGTAGCCGAGGCGCTGGCCGCCATTCTCGCCGCGACCGCCGGCGAGAGCGCACTCGACGCCGTGCGCTCCATGGAACGCCAGTTCGAAAAACTTTCCACCCACATCTGAGACCGTCGCCATGACCCATCTTCTTCACAGAACCATCAAGAGCAAGCTGCCCGTTGCAGTCGGGGGCAGGGGGATCGAACTCTTCGACAGGGAAGGCCGTGCCTATATCGACGCGTCGGGCGGCGCCGCCGTCTCCTGCCTTGGCCATGGTCACCCGGACGTGCTCAAGGCCCTCCATGCGCAGCTCGACAAGATAGCCTATGCCCACACGAGCTTCTTCACGACCGACGTGGCCGAGGAGCTTGCCGACCGACTCGTCGCCGACGCGCCGGAAGGCATCGGGCATGTCTATCTGGTCAGCGGCGGCTCAGAAGCCATCGAAGCCGCGCTGAAGATGGCGCGGCAATATTTCGTGGAGAAGGGCGAGCCGCAGCGGCGCCACATCATCGCGCGGCGCCAGAGCTATCACGGCAACACACTCGGCGCGCTCGCTGCCGGCGGCAATGAATGGCGGCGCAGCCAGTTCAAGCCACTCCTGATCGAGACACATCATATCGATCCGTGCTTCGCCTATCATTTCCAGCGTCCGGGCGAGAGGGACGCCGATTATGCCGCGCGCGCCGCACAGGCACTGGAGGATAAGATACTGGAACTCGGTCCCGACGAGGTCATCGCTTTCGTCGCCGAGACGGTGGTCGGCGCCACGGCTGGCGCTGTGCCGCCCGCCGCCGATTATCTGAAGCGCGTCCGCGCCATCTGCGACCGCTACGGCGTGCTCCTCATTCTCGATGAAGTGATGTGCGGCATGGGGCGCACGGGCACGCTGCACGCCTGCGAGCGGGATGGCGTCGCGCCGGACCTGATGACCATCGCCAAAGGCCTCGGCGGCGGCTACCAGCCGATTGGGGCGGTGCTGCTTTCCGACAAAATTTTCGATGCCTTCGCGAACGGCTCGGGCTTCTTCCAGCACGGCCACACCTATATGGGCCATCCAATGGCCGCCGCCGCCGGGCTTGCCGTGCAGGAAGTCATCCGTCGCGATAATCTCCTTGAGAATGTGCGTTCCATGGGTGCGCATCTGTCGCGTCGGCTAAACGAGCGCTTCGGCAACCATCACCATGTCGGCGACATACGTGGTCGCGGCCTGTTCCAGGCGATCGAACTGGTCGCCGACCGCGGCTCGAAGGAGCCGTTCGACCCGGCGCGGAAGCTTCACGCGCGCATCAAGCGGGAAGCGATGGCGCGCGGCCTGATGGTCTATCCGATGGGGGGTACGATCGACGGCAGGCTGGGCGATCACGTGCTCATCGCGCCGCCCTTCATCGTCACGAAACGCGACGTCGATACGATTGTCGAGCGCCTGGGCGAGGCGGTCGATGCCGCGATATAAAAAGCGTAGTCGATTTATCGCCGATATCGCGCTGTCCAGCGCGGGTATCCCGGCAAATCGCTATCGCCGGAAGGATCGAAGCGCTGCTACATCTGGATCTATCCCGAGCCCGGGCCGGTCGGACAGTGTGCTCATTCCGGCAATCATATCGGGGATAGGGCTACCCAGCGCATCGCGCAGCGGATTCTCGTTGGCATCGACTTCGAGATAGCCGGGGCCTCCGACCGCTGCCTTCAGATGCATCGACGCGGCAAGACCGATCCCGCCGCCCAGCCAGTGGGGACAGAAGAGGTAGCCGGCGGCCCTTACCCGTCTGCCCAGAGGCACGCAGCCGCTGAATCCACCCCATTTCCCTAGATCGGGCTGGAAGACGCCGATCGCCTTCGCCGCCAGGGCCTCCTCGAAGGCCGCTTCGCCGCGCAAATTCTCGCCCGCGGCGAGCGGCATGCCGGCCTTCCCGGCAAGCTCTTGCCAAATCCGCCACGGCGTATCGGCAGGCACCGGCTCTTCCAGCCATTCAAGGCCAAATTCCTGGAGCCGCGGCAGCACGGAAAGCGTTGTTGCCGGATCCCATGCCTGGTTCGCGTCGGCCATCAGCGGCATCTCGGGGCCGAGCAGTTTTCGCAGTGCCGTGAGATTGGCGAGATCACGTTCGGCGCCGAAGCCGATCTTCAGCTTGAACGCACGATAGCCTTCCTCCAGTTTCGCGGCAGCCAGCTTTTCCGCATCGGCGGGATTGATGCCTGACGCATAAGGCTGGAAGGCGGGGCCGCCGCCAAGCAGCTTCCACAGCGGCTGCCCGACCCGTTTTCCGGCAAGGTCCCAAAGCGCGATATCCGCGCCGGCTATGATCTGCGCGATGGTACCCGGTTCGCCGCATTGCAGGCCGAGCACATGGAGCCGGCTTGTAAGCTCCGAGAACGCCGCAACCGGGCCGGGCCAGGGCCGAGCCAGCAATAGCGGCACGACATAATTCTCCAGCATGCGAGCGCGGTGCTCGGCGCCGACATTCGGAAAATTGCACCAGACCTCGCCCCAGCCGATTGCGCCGTCGACATCCTCGACCCGAACGACCAGTGCAGGGCGGTTCGTCATCGTGCCGAAGGAGGTCACCACCGGCGTCGATATCGGCACCCTGAAGACTATCGCCTCGATCCGGGCGAGGCGTATTTCCGGCAGGTTCTCGGGCGTATCCAAGCGTCAGGCCTTCACTGTCGAGGGTGCTGGCGTGCCCTCGTCGATACCCAGAACCAGCGCCGCACCCTTCTCGCCGATCATGATCGAGGCGGCGTTCGTGTTGGCCGACACCATGTCCGGCATCACCGAAGCATCGATGACCCTGAGCCCTTCGACCCCACGCACCTTCAGCGATGGATCGACGACCGACCGCGCATCGGAGCCCATGCGGCAAGTGCCGACCGGGTGGAAGACGGTGCCGCCACCATTGGCAGCGAATTCCAGCAATTCGGCGTCCGTCTGGCGATCCGAACCGGGCAGCATCTCGGCCGCGACAAGATCGCGAAAGGCGGGCTGCGCATAGATGTCCCGCAGGATGCGCAGACCGGCGACCAACACCTTCCGATCCAGTTCTTCCGCGAGATAGTTCGGCTCGATCAGCGGATCGGCGAAGGGGTCGGCCGAGCGGATCGAGACGCGGCCCTTCGAAGAGGGACGGCACTGGCAAGCAGATGCCGTGAAACCTGAATAGCGGTGCAGCGGTTCGCCCGGCTTGTCGACCGAAAGCGGCATGACGTTGAACTGCATGTCCGCACGACTGCCCATAGCGTGCTTGGTCGGCACGAAACCACCGACCTGGCCGGCGCCTACCGTCAGCGGACCGGAACTGCGGAACAACCATCGCGCGCCCATCCCGGCGAGCTTCAGCGGATTACGTACGTCGTCGTTCAGCGACATGCGCCGCTTCAGCCGTACGATGGTGCGCGCCTGATAATGATCCTTAAGGTTCTCGCCCACTTCCGGCGCGTCCACCACCACATCTATGCCCTGGCGGCTGAGATGCTCCGCTGGCCCGATACCTGAAAGTTGAAGGATCTGCGGCGACTGCAGCGTCCCTGACGCAAGGATGATCTCGCGCGATGCGCGAACGCGATGGACGTTTGAGCGAGCATTGGCCTCGATCCATTCCACCGAGGTTGCGCGCCCGTGCTCGAAAATCACACGGGAGACCTGCGTATGTGTGATGACGGTGAGATTCTTGCGCCCCAGCGCCGGCCGCAGGAAAGCGACTGCGGCGCTCTGGCGCCAGCCGTCGCGGATGGTGAGTTGGTAGGAGCCGACACCGTATTCGGTGGCGCCGTTCATGTCGGGATTGTAGGGGAAACCGGCTTGCTGGCCGGCCTCCAGCCAGGCACGGCAATAGGGGTGGTCGTTGCGGAGTTCCGAAACGCCGAGTTCGCCGCTGCCGCCGTGATAGGGATTCTCCCCGCCCTCGTAACGCTCGGAGCGCTTGAACACTGTAAGGACGGAGCAATAGTCCCAGCCGGTCGCCCCCGCCTTGGCCCAATCGTCGTAGTCCTGATGCTGGCCGCGTATGTAAAGCAGGCCGTTGATGGAACTCGATCCGCCGATGATGCGGCCGCGCGGCCACAGGATCGACCGCCCCCCGGCATGCGGGCTGGGCGCGGTCGGGAAGATGCGCGAGAAGCGCCGATCGTAGATCGTGCGGAAATAACCGACCGGCAGCTGGACCCAGAAATTCCGGTCCCAGCCCCCCGCCTCCAGCACAAGCACGCGTGTCGACGGATCCGCCGATAGACGGTTCGCCAGGACGCAACCCGCGGATCCGGCGCCGACGATCACATAGTCGTATTCCGACCGGTCAACCATCACGCGCCTCTCGCCTGCATCTCCTCTGCCCTCAGCCCTTGATGGTCTCGAGGTAGAGCGACGTGTCGAAATATTTCGAAGCCGGCACGGGATTCGGGATCTTGGCGAAGGTGGTGAAGAAATCCGTGACCTGCTGCAGCCATCCTGTCACCGTGCCGTCCTCATACTTCTTGCGCCATTCCGCGGACGTGAAGACCTTCTCGGCCTTGAACTGATCCGTGAGATCCGGCAGCGACACGTTGGGATACCGCTCTTTCTGCAACGTCGCGAGCGCCTCGTCTGTATTGGAGACGAGATAGTCGTTCGCCTCGGCCCAGGCCTTGATGATGTTCGTCAAGGCTTCCTTGTTGGAATCGAAGAAATCGTTGCGCGCGGCCCAGCCATCGACGATCGCGGCCTGCGGATAGTAGGCTGAGGCATCGATGAGCTTGACGGCATCGGGTGACTTCTTCTTCACCGATTCATTGAACGGCACCCAGAGCGCGACGGCTTCCACGGCCTTTGAGATGAAGGCCGTGACCGCATCGGGCATGCGCTGGTTGACCAGCGTCACCTCGCTCGGGTCGATCTTGTTGGCCTTCAAAGCAGTGTCGAGGAAGACATGCGCGGTGGTGCCGAGCGTGGTCGATATTTTCTTGCCCTTGAGGTCGGCGAAAGTCTTCACGCCCATGTCGGGATGTACCCAGAGCTGCGCCGTCGCAAACTCGATGTCGTTGATTAGGAAGACCTTGCCCTGGCCGCGCGCCGGGAAGTTGGAGACGACCGCCCCGGTCGAGAGCACGTCGATCGAGCCGCCCGTCATCGCCTGGAACAGCTCGAGCCCTGTCTGGAACTGGACGAACTCCATATCCAGCCCGTACTTCTTCCACAGGCCCTTCGACTCGGCGAGCCACATTTGCCCGTCCACGGCCAGCGTATGCAGATAGCCGACCTTGACCTTGCTCGACGCGGCAAATCCTCGCACCGGCACGGCGCCTGCCAGGGCGAGCGCACCAGAAAGTTTCATAAAATCTCGACGGTCCATCTTTTCCTCCCTTGGTTTGATGGTGTTTCAGTCTTCGGTCGTCCGCTGCGCCTCCTGCGCCGCGTATTCGCGCATGACCAGTTCATGGACGCGTGCCCGTAACTCGTTGAATTCAGGGGTCTCCTGAAGTGCGTGATGACGCGGATAGGGAAACGGCACCTCGACCACGCTGCGCACGCGGGATGGACGCGCGGAAATGACCACCACCCGGTTGGACAGATAGACCGCCTCCTCGACCGAGTGGGTGATGAGCATGACGGTCTTCCCCTCGGTGCCGAGGATATCGAGAAGCAAATCGTGCATGGCGCTGCGCGTCTGCGCGTCCAGCGCCCCGAAGGGCTCGTCCATCAGGAGCAGTTCGGGATTGACGGCATAGGCGCGCGCCAGCGCAAGCCGCTGCCGCATGCCGCCCGAAAGCGTCTTCGGATAGGCCCTGCGGAAGTCCCAGAGCCGCATCAGCCGGAGATAGCGTTCGACGATCTCCGCCCGCTCCTTGGCCGGTTTGCGGTTGGCCTTGAGCTTCAAACCGAAGGCGACGTTCTCCTCGACGGTGAGCCAGGGGAAGACGCCGTACTCCTGGAACATCACCCCGCGATCCGGCCCCGGTCCCGTGATGGCCTTGCCGTCGAGTGTGACCGAGCCGCTTGTCGGATTCACGAAGCCGGCGGCCATGTTCATCAATGTCGTCTTGCCGCATCCGGACGGGCCGACGAGCGAGACGAATTCTCCGGCGCGGATCGAGAGCGACAGGTCCTGCACCACCTCCAGCGGACCGCGATCGGTGGGGAACTGCATCGAAATGTTTTCGAAGCTCAGCCGCTCCTGGGGTGGCACGTTCGTGCTCATCGCTCTATTTTCTCCTGCCATCCGACGATGCGGGCCGTCAGCCGGCGCAGGATCGTATCCATGAGAAGAGCCATCGCGCCGATGCAGATGATGCCGAGATAGATCGTGTTGAGCTCGAAGAAGGCCGAGGCGTTCTGGATCATGGCGCCCAGCCCCTCCTGCGCAGCCACCAGTTCGGCGGCGACCAGCGTCGCCCAGCACACGCCGAGCGCGACGCGCAGCGCGACCAGCATGTGGGGCACGGTGAGCGGCACCATCACGCGGGCGAAGATCTCGAAATCCGTCGCGCCGAGCGTACGCGCCACACGTACATAGATCGGGCTGATCGACGCCATGCCTTCATACATGACGATGACGGCCGCGAAGAACGAGGCGTAGAAGAGGATGGCGATCTTGGCGACTTCGCCGATGCCGAGATAGACGATCACCAGCGGGATCAGCGCGATCGGCGGCAGGGCGCGGAAGAAATTGATAAGCGGGTCGAGCAGCCGGCCGACGGGACGGTACCAGCCGATCAGGAACCCGACCGGGACGGCCGCGGCGGTGCCGAGCAGAAGACCGCCCAGCACCCGTGCCACCGACATGGTGATGTTGGTGAGGAGGTTGCCGCCGGTCAGTGTCGCCCAGAATGTCTGCGCCACCTGCAGCGGCGAAGGCAAAAGGCCGGGATTGATCAATCCCGTCAGCCTGAGCAGCCACCACAGGGCCACGAGCGCCGCGAAAGGCGCGATCGTCAGTCCGATCCTAGCGGCGTAATGCGCGGCGCTGTTGCGCATCATCCGGTTTCCTCCCTGTGCGCCTGTCATTGGCCGTGACACGCGCGTCCTCCTGCTTGAAGTCCATTCCGGGCCTTGCATCCGAGCCGAGCAGATCGACCTCGAGCCGGACGAGCTCGGCCGGATAGCGGATGTGGGCGTAGTAGATGATGCGGCCGCTTTCATCGGTCAGGGCACGCCTTATCTCGACGATCGGGTCCCCCACGCCGATGTCGAGGCAAGAAGCGGTCCTTTCGTCCGACACCGAAACCCAGATCACCTGCCGCGCGATCGAGATGTGGAGGCCGGGGCGGGCCGCGAGCTGGCTCAGCACCGGCGTCGTCGTGAACCTTTCCGGGTCCGTGCGGTAGAGATCGGCGTCGAGGTGGATATCGATCAGGCAGTAGGCGATGTCATGCCGATAGTGAACGCGTCTAAGATGCACGTAGGAGGGGGCCGGTTCGCCACTGACGAAATCGACCGGCAGGCGGTCGATGCGTTCGCCCTCAGGCACGGAAAGAGGGTGAACCCGCAGGTTAGCGACCGATTCCAGCATGTCCGGCCAATTGATGGGAAGCTTGAACCATCGCTGGCTTGACAGATCCTTGGTGACGAAGGTGCCTGTCCCGCGGCCGCGACGGATAAGACCGTCAGCCTCAAGCTGTGCCAGCGCCTCGCGGAGCGTCGAGCGTGCGACGCCGTAAGTGTTCATCAGCGCTTCCAGCGTCGGCAACTGGTCGCCCATCTTCCATTCGCCCTGCTCGATCCGCTGACGCAACAGCTTGGCGATCTGCAGATAGATCGGCGTGCGGCTGCGCCTGAAGATATCCGGGTCAAATGTCATAAAGTTCCTATATACGGACTTTATGACATGGCGCAAGCTCCTCACCGGTGCTGGATGCCTTTTCAGCGTCACCTGCTGCCGACTACTTCAGCATGTCGGCGAGGGCAAGCCGCATTGACGTGCTCGGTATCCCGAACAGGCCCCCATAGGGGAGGTCGAGATCGAGAATGACGAACATGACGCTTGTCACCGATATGATGGCGATACCGATCGCCACTGCTGCAAGCACGTTGCGCGGCGATTGCAGGCCGAAGCTCAGGAAAACCAGCGTCAGCCAGAATATGAGCACGGCGGCGAAGGGTGTCGAGAGCGATCCGTGGACATCCTCGATCACGCTCCATCGCGCGCTTGCAACTTCCCTGTAGTCTGCCGCGCAACGCGTAGCCAACGAGCGATGCAGCGTATCACCCGGAGCAAGCTCGCTGATCGCTAGGCCGACATCATCCATGATCGCGGCAAGTGTCGGAACCTCGCCAAGACGCGGCATCCCGTCCGTGGCCGGATATTCCACTCCATGCGGTGGAGGCTCATCCGGCCATGTGCTGGCGATCACCGCGGCGACATAGCCATGCAGCTTGGCGCGCGCTCCCGCCAGTTCCGGCCCATAGTTGCGCATACAGGTATCGAGTTGGGTGAGAGTGGCGGCATAGTGGCCGCGGTCGTGGAAGGCAGAATCGTAGGAGTTTCGTACCGATGCCAGGATCAGGCTCATCACGAGCGCCGCGAAAGTGACGAGAAGGGCCGTGACGATGCGCAGGAACTCGATGGTCGGCTGATTTCGGTGCGGTTCGGGAATCCGGGATCGAACGACGAAGCCGCCCACGGCCCCTGCGACCAGCAGGATAAAGAGGGTCAAGGTCCATAAGGCCTCGTGCATGTCGACCGGTCCCCAAAATGCCTAGCCATTTCCGCCGTGGCAGCCGTCACCGGAGGAACGGATCGGCAGGCCTGGCCCGCACCGATCCGTGCCTCAAAATTCAGCGATGCTACCAACGGTCCTCCGGGACCGATACTATATTACCGTTTTGGCCGAACCTCACAGTGTTCACTTTGAGTGCATCTGCGCTTTTACGGTAAGCGGTTAATCGCTGCTCGCATATCGAAGGAAGGATATTATGCGATGACTGCCGGATGCCGCGATGCTTTCGGCATCGCCAGGGCGCGCGATGGCAATCACGTGGCTGTTGCGACCGCTGAAGGGCCAGCCATCTTTCGGATGACATCCAGGAAGGCAGCGCTGGCCGCTTCGAACGGGCCGCTATTGTCGATCTCGATATTCTTCTCACAATCCGGCAGGGCGATATCGCCGCGTTGCATGCGCAGCTTTATGTCGCCTTCGTTCTCGCGCCCACGGCTTGCGAGGCGTGCGGCAATGATTTCCGGGCGCGCAGTGATATGGATGGCGACGACCTTTTCGAAAGCGGACCGGATCGCCGGCAGCGCTGCACGCGATCCGTTGAGAACAGCTGTGCCGCCGCCAGCGAGATGGTCGCGCACTGATACAGGGACGCCGTAACGCAGGCCGTGCGCGTCCCAATGCACGGCGAATCTGCCCGCCGCGAGTGCCTTGGCGAATTCGTCGTGGGTGAGGTGATCATGGTCTTCGGCCGCAGCGAGCGGCGGCCGTGTCACGATCCGGCGTACGAACAGCACGGAACCATTGCCGGAGAACTCCCGTCTCGCATGAGCTATGAGGCTGTCCTTGCCGACGCCGCTCGCGCCCACGACGGCCAGCAGCGTTCCGACGTTCCGAAGCGCTTCCTCGTCCGCACCCGCCTCAGACAACGCGTCTCCCCTCCCGCCAGACCGATCTCACGACAGGCACCCCCCTGTCGCGGCGTACCCGCACCAGATCGGCGCGCAGGCCGGTGCCGATGCGGCCGCGATCGTCGAGGCCGACGGCGCGAGCCGGCGCGGCGCTGACCAGCCGAATTGTCTCGGGAAGCGTCATGCCGTCCTCGTCGTCGGCGAGCACGAAAGGCGCGTGGATGAGGCTGAAGGGCACATAGTCGGAGGATAATACGTCCAACAGGCTCTCGTCCGCCAGAGCGCGGGCCGAGATGTTGCCTGAATGCGACTTGCCGCGGATAACGTTGGGCGCGCCCATCAGGACCGACATGCCGGCCTGGTGCGAAGCCCGGGCCGCCTCGATGCTGGTCGGAAACTCGGCCAGCCGCACGCCGAAGCCTTTCGATTCCTCGACATGCTCGACTGTCGCGTCATCATGGCTGGCGAGTGCGATGCCGCGTTCGGTACAGGCGTCCACGATCGCCTTGCGGTGGGCCGCCGAATAGCGCGTGGAATCCTCGAGACGGCGAGCAACGAAACGTTCGAACTCGGCGTCGCTCAGGCCGCGTTTCTTGCGGTAATAGAGGGTATACTGCTCCAGTGTCTGGAACTGGCGCTGGCCGGGGGCGTGATCCATCAGCGAGGCAAGTTTCACCTGCGGGTCTTCCCGGAAATCCTCGAAATATTCGAGCACGTCGCCCGCCGACACTTCGCAACGCAGATGGATCAGGTGGCTGGCGCGCAGCCTGTCCTCGGCAGCGGCAATCGCCAGCGCATCGGCGATGATGCGCATTTCGCCTTTCTTGAAGCCGCCATCCTCGTCAGAGCCGAGGCGGAGACAGTCGAAGACCGTGGTGATGCCGGAGCCGGCGACCTGCGCATCATGCGCCTGCAAGGCGGCGATGCTGTCCCAAAGGACGCCCGGACGCGGTGCGTAGTGCTGCTCCAGATGGTCCGTGTGGAGTTCGACGAGACCGGGGACAAGATAATCCCCCTCCATGTCCTCGCCGGTGGCCGAGTTACCGGTATCGACACCGGCGATAAGCCCATCCCGCATTATTACCGAGCCGGTGACGATCTCGTCTTCCAGCACGACCCGGGCATTCCTGAGGATTGTTTCGCGTGACATTTCAGGCGGTCTTTCTGCTCTCGGCAGCGCCAAGGCGATGGATACTGTGGACTGTGAACGGCGCGCCGGCTTCGGGCTCGGTGAAGACTGCGACGGAGTCGATCTCGACCGGCGAGGCCAGCAGGGGGGCGAGGATCTCGTGCAGGACCGGCTCGATACGGTCGGCTTCCTTTTCGGAGACAGGGCCTGTCAGCGTCATATGAAAGCGGAATTCTTCCTTCACATACGGATAGCCATGACGAAGCAGATAGGCGCGTTGCCGCTCGCTCAGCCGTTCGGGCCTGCGGCGTGTGATCTCGCTGTCCGTGAGCGAGGCGCGAAGCAGGTCGAAACGATCGACGGCGGTACCGGCGAGGGCCTCGACCTCCATGTTCGAGCGAGCCGGCACAAGAGCGAGAAAATTTCCCAGCCGTGTGATTGCGAGCGATAAGGCGAAGGGGGCGCAGCCGTCGGCGACGGCATCGGCCGCACGAAGCACATCCCGCTCGCCAAAATCCGACCCAAGCCGAAACGGGGCAACGAGCGTGGCGTGGAAGCCATAGCGCCGTGGCTCGGCGGTCCAGTCCGACAGTTCCACTGCGTCGAGGCCAGGCTTCCCGGTGATATCGGTTTCCTCACCGGTGAAAGCGTCGCGGCCAAGCCAGCGGGAACACGCCACCGTCAAGGGATGGTCGCGTGGGGGCGTGAAATAAAGCGCGTACCGCATCACAGGAACAGCTTGCGCATTTGCTGTGACACGAAATCGAGGACGGAGACCGTCACCAGCATGATGATGAGCATTGCCGAAGCCTGCGGGTAGTAGAAGCCGCGGATGGATTCGAACAGGACCTGACCGATGCCTCCGGCGCCGATGACGCCAAGCACCGTGGCGGCGCGCACATTCGATTCGAAGCGATAGAGCGTAAAGGAAATCCAGAGCGGCATGACCTGCGGCACTACGCCGAACAGGACTTCCTGAAGCCGCGACGCGCCCGTCGAGCGGATAGCCTCGACCGGCCGCGCGTCGATGGCCTCGACCGCTTCGGAGAACAGCTTGGCGAAAATGCCGGTGGTGTGGACGAAAAGGGCCATCACGCCGGCAAAGGGGCCGAGGCCAACGGCAACGACGAAGAGCACCGCGAAGACCAGTTCGTGGATCGAGCGGCACGCGTCCATGACACGGCGCACGGGCTGCACGATATACCACGGCGCCATGTTTCGCGCGGAGAGAACGCCGAGCGGTACCGCGAACGCGGCTGCGAGAAATGTGCCCCAGAGCGCGATCTGGAGCGTCACGATCATCTCCCGGGCGTAGTAGCGCCAGTCGGAAAAATCGGGATGCGAGAATTCCGTGGCGTATTGCGCCATGTTCCCGCTGTCCGTGAACAAATGGGGCCAGTTCGACATCTCGGCGGGCCCCCAACTCCATGCCAGGAGAGCCGCGAGCGCGATCCAGCATATCGCCGTCCCTCTGCTTCGCGTCCAGTTAGGCTCGATCTCGGCCGGAGCCGGTCTGGCGGAGGCTGTGCTGCTGGTGTCGGTCATCATACGATCCCGAAAGTGGGCGGCCGGCCGCTGCGATGGCGGCCGGCCGGAGCGAAATGGGAAATCAGCTCTGCTTCGACTTGAGCTTCTGCTCGTAAGCCGTCTTCTCGGCTTCCAGCTTCTCGATCTGGGCCTTTTTGTCGGCGTCCGAGATATTCTTGTCGGCCTGCAGCTTTGCGATCGTCTTGGTGAGTTCCATCACCCGGATCGGGAGAAGCTGCTCGTCGTTCGATTCCTTGAACGGAGCCCACTGGAGTTCGGCAAGGATCTGCTTTTCCTTGGCAGCATCGCCCGAGGATTTGTCCGTGCCATAGGTGAGGATGAAGTTCCTGATCTTGTCCTTCATCTCCTGCGGAAGGTCCTTGCGCCAGACGAGCGGGTCGGACGGAATGAGAGGCGACTTCCAGATCACCTTGATGTTGGCGTAGGCCTTGGGCTGGTTCTTCTCGATCAGCTCCATGTTTTCAGTATTGTTGGCCGCCGCATCGAGCTGGCCGTTGGCGACGGCCATCGCATTGGTTTCATGGTTGGCGTTGGTGACCGTCTTGAAGCATTCCTTCGGGTCGACCTTGTTCGCGGCGAAGATGAAGGTGGTCGGAACAAGATAACCGGACGTCGAGTTGACGTCGCCGAGGCCGAAATTAAGCGACTTGTCGCACTTCAGGAGATCGTCGATCGAGGAGAGTTTGCTGTCCTTCGGCGCGATGATCAGCGACCAGTAGCCGGGATTGCCTTCGACGCTGACGGTCTGAGCGAAGATCTCGCCGCCGGCACGATCGACCGCTTCCATCGCGGATTTATTGCCGAACCATGCGAGCTGGACCTTGCCGAAGCGCATGCCCTCGATCACGCCGGAATAGTCGGAAGCGAAGAACGGCTTGATCTCGTAGCCGGTGGCCTTTTCCATGTCGGCGAGGAAAGGCTCCCATTTCGGCTTCAGGTTCTGTTGGGATTCGGTCGAGATGATCCCGAAATTGACCTCTTCCGCATAGGCGGTACCTGACAGCAGGAGGGCAAAGGCGGCCACCGCCGCGCTCTTTATGATGGCGTTCATGATCTGCTTCCCTGTTGGTGTTGAGCTACGCAAAGGCCGGAGCGCGGCCCACTGGCGCTGCGCGCTTCGGTTTCGCCGGTTGCATCGGCGCTTCCGGCAAAATCAGTTCCTCGGAATTGGACCCGTAGAGTTCGACCAGCATCCGGTTCGTGAGCTCTGAAGACGGGCCATCGAACACGATACGTCCGTCCCGCAACGCGATCGTGCGCGGGCAATAGCGGCGGGCATATTCGACCTGGTGCAATGACACGACGCAGGTAATCTCCTGGTCGCGATTGACGGCGGCAAGAATCTCCATGACGCGGCGGGCCGAAGAAGGGTCGAGCGAGGCGATCGGCTCGTCCGCAAGAAGGATGTCCGAGCGCTGGATAAGCGTACGCGCGATCGCGGCACGCTGCTGCTGGCCGCCCGACAGGGTCGATGCGCGCTGCCAGGCGACTTCGGGGATGCCGACGCGAGCCAGCGCCTCGCGCGCTGCCTTCTTTTCCTCGGCCGTGAAGAGGCCGAGTGTGCCCCGCCAGGCCGGTATGCGGCCGAGATTGCCGAACAGGACGTTGGAAAGGACGGAAAGGCGGCCGACGAGGTTGAACTGCTGGAAGACGACACCGACGCGGCTGCGTATCTCGCGCGCCGAGCCTGTCAGCTTTCCACCGTCCTGGATCGACCTTCCCAGGATCTCGACATTGCTGCGCCCGGGGGAGGCGGTTTCGAGCCCGCATATGTGCCGGATCAGCGTGCTCTTGCCGGAACCGGAGGCGCCGATGAGCGCTACCATCTCGCCGCGTTTGATCTCGATGCTTATGTCATCCAAGGCTCGTTTCTTGCCAAAGCTCTTGGACAGGTTCCGGACGGAGATGGCGGTCATCGGCTCGCTCTTTCCATGCAATCGAGAATTCGAACGATTCTGTGATGCGGGTTCATGGGCTTTGGATGCTGGCGTCATGCCGCGCCGATCCAAGGTTCCGTCACGAGCCTAGGTTTGCCGCATGAAGCTCAGTTGTCGGGGCGATGTCAGTTCCGTGACATTCCACAGCGGAGATCGGCCATTCGGCGTCTTCGTATTTCTCCAGAAACTCTTCGGCACCCAGCTTGCGAAAATCGTCCAGCGCGAAGCGCAGGCGGGCATGCGGCCAGTCCCACCAGGCGAGTTTGCGCATGCGCTCCGCGATCCGGCCCGGGAAACGCTCGCGGATGAACCGCGCCGGCACGCCGCCGACGATCGTGTAAGGCGCCACGTCCCTGGTGACGACGGCACCTGCACCGACCACGGCGCCATCGCCGATCGTGACGCCGGGGAGCAATGTCGCGCCATGGCCGATCCATGTGTCGTGGCCGATGAACACGCGCCGTGCACGTCGTGCCGCGAAGAACTCAGCCTCATGCTCGGCATCGTCGAAATAGTCTGAGGCCCGATAGGTGATGTGGTGCAGCGTCGGGCGCGACATCGGATGGTGCGTCGCATTGATGCGGACCGAAGCCGCTATGTTAGCGAACTTGCCGATGTTGACGCACCAGCTCTGGCAGTTCTCCATCACATAGGAATAGTCACCGAGTTCGGTGTCGACCAGGCGGCCGCCTTCCGCCACCTCGGTATACCGGCCGAGCCGGCAATCCTCGACGAGAGCGGTCGGGTGGATGACGGGGATTTCGGACAAGCGGGCCATGTCATGCTGCCTTTGCGGACGGAGCGAAACTGGTCACGTCGATGATCACGTCGGCCACCGCATTGCGGATTTCGGCGTCGTGGAAGATGCCGAGCAGGGCCGTGCCGGCGCGCTTCTTCTCCGCGATCATTTCGACCACCACCGCCCGGTTGACCGCGTCCAGCGATGCCGTCGGCTCGTCGAGCAGGAGGATCGGATGATCGGTAATGAAGCCGCGCGCGATGTTGACGCGCTGCTGCTCGCCGCCGGAGAAAGTGGTGGGCGGCAGCGCCCACAGGCGCTCGGGAAGGTTCAGCCGTGAAAGCAGTTCGCCAGCGCGCACCGTGGCTACTCGCCGGTCCGCCCCACGTTCGACGAGCGGTTCGGCGACGATGTCGAGCGCACCGACGCGCGGTACCACGCGCAGGAACTGGCTGACATAGCCGATCGTCTCACGGCGTATTTCAAGGATTGCGCGGGGCTCGGCGGCAACCAGATCGACCTCCCGGCCGCGATGGCGCACCAGGATCTTGCCGGCGCTGGCGGCATAATTGCCGTAGAGCATCTTGAGGATGGAGCTCTTGCCGGCACCGGACGGGCCTCCGAGGACGGAGCAGGTTCCGGAATGCAGCGAGAAAGCGGCGCGCGCTACGACCGGCAGTTCGACGCCGCCGCGCAGATGCATGGTGAAGGATTTTGCGAGGCCGGAAACGACGAGTGCGGCGGACATCACGGGACCTCAGACCTGCAGGATCGAAGAAACGAGGAGTTGCGTGTAGGGCGCTTGCGGATCGTCGAGCAGCCGGTCCGTCAGACCTTGCTCGACGACGCGGCCTTCCTTCATCACCATCATCCGGTGCGACAGGAGGCGCGCCACGGCGAGGTCGTGCGTGACGATGATGACGGCGAGGCTGAGATCGTGGACGAGGCCGCGCAGGAGGTCGAGCAGCCGCGCCTGAACCGAGACGTCGAGGCCGCCGGTCGGCTCGTCCATGAAGACAAGGCGCGGCGCGGTCACGAGATTGCGCGCGATCTGCAATCGCTGGCGCATGCCGCCCGAGAAGGCGCGCGGCTGGTCGTCGATGCGGTCGGCGCTGATCTCGACCCGTCCGAGCCAGTCCGTGGCGGTCGCGCGGATCTTGCCGTAGTGCCTGTCGCCCACGGCCATCAGCCGCTCGCCGACATTGGCTCCCGCGGAAACGGTCATGCGCAGGCCGTCCGCCGGATTTTGATGGACGAACCCCCAATCCGTGCGCTGCAGGAAGCGCCGCTCGGCTTCACCCGTCTTCAGGAGATCGCGCATTTTGCCGCCGCGCATGCGGTAGGACACGGTGCCCGAACTCGCCTCAAGTCTGGTCGAGATGCAGTTGAGAAGCGTCGTCTTGCCGGAACCGGACTCGCCGACGACGGCCATGACCTCGCCCGGCCAGACGTCGAAACTGACATCGGCACAGCCGATGCGGTCACCATAGGTCTTGGTCATGGAGCGCACCGACAGGAGCGGCAGCGCCTGGCTTTCCATATCCGTGACGCTCTTTGCGGGAAGACTGACGGTCATTGCGCGGCCTCCCCGGAAAGTTCGCCGCGAAAGCCTTCGTCGCGTCTCGTTTCGCAATGATCGGTGTCGGAGCAGACGAACATGCGCCGTCCCGCATCGTCGAGAACGACTTCGTCGAGATAGACCCCGTCAGCGCCGCACAGCGCGCAACACTGCTCGAAGCGCTGCACCTCGAATGGATGGTCCTCGAAATCGAGGCTGACGACTTCGGTATGGGGCGGCAGTGCGTAGATGCGCTTCTCGCGGCCGGCTCCGAAGAGCTGCAGCGCCGCCGACATGTGCATCTTCGGGTTGTCGAATTTCGGCGTCGGCGAAGGGTCCATGACGTAGCGGCCCTCGACCTTCACCGGATAGGCATAGGTCGTGGCGATGTGGCCGTTGCGGGCGATGTCCTCGTAGAGTTTCACATGCATCAGCCCGTATTCCTCGAGCGCATGCATCTTGCGCGTCTCGGTCTCGCGCGGCTCGAGGAAGCGCAGCGGCTCGGGTATCGGCACCTGGTAGACGAGCACTTGCCCTTCGGAGAGCGGAGCCTCCGGGATGCGGTGGCGGGTCTGGATGATAGTCGCGTCGGCGGTGTGCGTCGTCGTCGCCACGCCCGCGACGCGCTGGAAGAATTTGCGGATCGAGACGGCGTTGGTGGTGTCGTCGGCGCCCTGGTCGATGACCTTGAGAACGTCGAGCGGGCCGAGGATGGAGGCGGTGACCTGCACGCCGCCCGTGCCCCAGCCATAGGGCATCGGCATCTCGCGGCTGGCGAAGGGCACCTGGTAGCCGGGAATGGCGATCGCCTTCAGGATCGCGCGCCGGATCATGCGTTTCGTCTGCTCGTCCAGATAGGCGAAGTTGTAAGTGGGCGCGTTCATTCTGCGGCCTCCTGCACTTCGCTAGCCGACACGTCATCGGGCCGGCCATTCGCCTGTCGCGCCGCGTATTCGGCCCGCATCATGCGGACGAGGCCGAGTTCCGCCTGGAAATCCACGTAGTGGGGCAGCTTCAGATGCTCGACGAAGCCGGTCGCCTGGACGTTGTCGCAATGGGAGATGACGAATTCCTGGTCCTGCGGCGGTGCGACGATGTCTTCGCCCAGTTCCTCCGCCCGCAGTGCCCGATCGCACAGCGCCATCGCCATCGCCTTGCGCTCCGATTGCCCGAAGACCAGTCCGTAGCCGCGCGTGAACTGCGGCGGCGCCTTGGCGCTGCCCTTGAACTGGTTCACCATCTGGCATTCGGTAACCTGGACGCGGCCGAGGGGGGCGGCGAAACCGAGTTCCGGGACAAACACTTCCACCTCGACCTCGCCAATCCGGATTTCGCCGGCGAAAGGATGGGAGCGGGCATATCCACGCTGCGTCGAATAGCCGAGCGCCAGAAGAAAGCCCTCATCGCCGCGCGCGAGGCTCTGCAGCCGCATGGGGCGCGACAGCGGAAACTCCATCGGGGTCTGGTTGATGTCACCGGGTTCGGTCGGGGAAAGATCGCCGTCGGTCTCGATGAGCCCTTCGCCGTCGAGTATGTCGGCGACACGCGCTACCGGCTCGGTCGTTCCTTCCCGTGTGCTGCCGGGCTCGATCTCGGGATCGCCGTCCAACTCCTCGTCGAGCAGGCGGTGCGTGTAGTCGAATGTCGGGCCGAGCAACTGCCCGCCGGGCAGATCCTTGTAGCAGGCCGAGATACGGCGCTCGACCAGCATTCGACCCGTCTCGACCGGCTCGGCATAGCCGAAGCGCGGAAGGGTCGTGCGATAGGCGCGGACGAGGAAGATCGCCTCGATCAAATCGCCGCGCGCCTGCTTGATGGCGAGCGCGGCCAGCCTGCGGTCATAGAGCGAACCTTCGCTCATCACCCGGTCCACACCGAGTGCAAGCTGTTCCATGATCTGGTCGAGGCTCAACGCCGGAACCGAGCGATCGCCGCGACGGCGGTCGGCCAGCAGGCGATGGGCGTTGTCGATGGCGGCTTCTCCGCCCTTGACCGCGACATACATCGGTCAGGCCTCCCCCGGGATCAGCCGCGCCGAACGCGGCAGGCAGGCAAGCGCATTTCCCGCCGCGAGAATGAGATCGACGCCACAAGGAAAACGGTTGCGATTGGCATGCCATTGCGCGGCGAAATCGGCGGGCAGCCCGCGCGGTGCGATCGTCACCCGGTCCTTGATTCCCGGTCCCCGGAAGGTCAGGGGCACCCCGCCTTCGAGACCTTCGAGCTGTAGCACCAGCGTGGCGGAACGATCCGGATATTCCTGCGAGCCCTGGGCGAAGCGCTCAAATGAAGGAATGGACGAGGGGGTGGCCACGAGGGCGAAGACAGCTTCGGACATCGAAGCCGCCGGGCGTGCTCCGGTATGGAAAGCCAGCCATGACCTCTGTGCTTCGTTGTCGAGCGGGCCATCCAGCCAGTACGGCGTGTCGGCATCGATCAGAGCGCAGGCCACGGCGCCCGCCACGCTCTCCATAGGCGCCGGTGGTGCCATGCTCAAATCGATACGCGCGATGCTGCCCGGCCGCGCCATGGCATCCATCAAGGCTCGGAACACCGATTGTGCATCGAGCACCGGGTTGGCAAAGCCACCCTCGAGCGTGCTGGCCTCGGCAAGCATCAGTCTTCTCCCCGGACCATGGTGAAGAAATCGACACGCGTGGCCGCAGTCTGGCCGCGGCGCGTATCGTCAGCCGCCTGCAGCTCTAACTTGATCGGCTCGATCAGGCCTGTATCGACGCGAGCGGCCATCCCGGCGTCATGGCACACAGCGTCGATGAGGGCGGACAGTTCGGCCTTGGCGGGCTCGCGTCCCAGCATCATGGCATGGCCGACGGCGCCGCATTCCAGCTTCACGCTGGCACGCGTGACGGTCGCTTCGCCGATGTTGAAGGCTTCGCCCGTGCCGCCGATACGGCCGCGCAGCATGACGAGGCCGAATTCCGGTCCGCGCAGCAGACGATAAGTCGGGTCGATACCAAGCGTCGGCCATAACTCCCGCAATCTGGTATTGGCGCTCTGTGCCAGAACCGCCATACGGTCTTTTCTCGCGGTAATGGTCTTGGTCGTCGCCATGTTCTTTCCAAATTCATCCGTTGATATAGACAAATAGATAAGTTACCTCCTTTCTACGGGCCTTCGATGACGGGCACATGACAGAAGGGGAAGAGGGAATGGCTGGATCATCAGGCTTGCAGAGGGGTGCGGGCGTGTCGCTATGGCGGCAGATCGCCGATCGCATACGCCTGGGCATTGCATCGGATCTCGCGGACCCGGATGGACGGCTGCCGCCGGAGACCGATCTCGCCCAACGTTTCGGGGTCAATCGCCATACGGTGCGTGCGGCAATTTCCGCACTGGCGCATGAAGGCGTACTGCACGCCGAGCAGGGCAGAGGCACCTATGTGCGCAGGCAGAAGCGGCTGGTCTACCCGATCGGAGAAAAGACGCGGTTTTCCGCGGGGCTGGAAGGTCAGAGCCACGATCTGGGGAGCGAACTTCTGGACCATGGTCGCGAGGCGGCTTCACCTGAAATCGCCGATGCGCTGGGGTTGCGCCCGGATGAGGAGACGATTCGCCTTGAAGCCCTCGGAAGCGCCGACGGCACTCCCGTCTCACGTGCTACCTTCTGGTTCAGCGCGACGCGCTTTCCCGATATCGCCGGGTATTTCGCCCGAACCGGATCGATCACCGAGGCGTTGAGGCGTTCAGGTGTGGCGGACTACAGCCGGGCCTGTACGCAGATCGAAGCCCGTCATGCCGATGAGGCGGATACGCGGGAATTGCGCTTGTCGCCCGGCGCCATCGTGCTCTTCACGCGCGCCTTGAACGTCGATCCGGACGGCGCCCCGATCCAATATTCGCTGACCCGATTCGCAGCCGACCGCATGACGCTTCTGATCCAGTCCTCGCGACACCAGATTAGCGAGTGACTCGGCTTCGACATAAACCGGACCTTAATATGAGCAGGGGTATAGAACATGTCATGCGCCACAGGTCTCGTTCCGGGCTCGCATTCACTCTGAACTGCATCAAGGTGGTTCCCGCCGGTTTTCCTGAGGCATCACCGGTCGCCGCGGCGGTCCGAATCGAGCGTTCGGTCGTGGGGTATTTCTGCAACACGACGAAGGATGCTGTATGCGTCCGGTTCAGTCATTTATTGACCGCAAACGCTA